>R23__coassemble_716_pt1 | contig 19963 bp, 14 predicted proteins | sample R23__metabat2_high_PE_006 | metagenome-assembled genome bin R23
CCTTTGCAAATGTACGAAAAAAAATTTCTTTCAAATACAAAACACAGTTTTTTTTATACATAGTAAAAGAATTTTAGCATTGGGTGTTACTTGAACCAAATTCGGTGCAAAGTTATGACATCTTTCATTATTCAGGGGTATAATTTCGTGCAAAAAGGTATAGTTTTCGTTCTTAATATAGAGTAGTTGTACTTTGAAGGGGTTTTGTTGGTAACATTTGGGAGAATGAAAAAGCAGCACCGCAGCGGAATTGCTTCCGGCTGCGGTGCTGAATGGTTAAACTGTGTCAGACTTACTTCACGAATACCTTGCGGCCGTCGATGATGTAAAGTCCGCGTACAGGTGCATTGACGCGCTGGCCCTGCAGGTTGAAGATGCTCTTTTGCTTGGCGTTTGCAACAATGCCTTCGATAGAATCAAACTCTCCGTAGAACAGACGTACGGTGAGGAAGAAGCGCTTCGTCTTTTTCTGGATGCAGAAGGTGGTCGAGCGTTCCTGACCAGAGAGATCATCGGGATCGAGGTCGGTAATGCAACCCGTGGCGTTGATGTTGTTTCCTTCGCCCTGTTCAAATACAGTCTGGAAACTATAGATTGAACCATCGGCCGGAACTACATTACCTTCGGCATCGAAATAATATTCATAGAAGCCGGGCTCGTTCACTTCTTCATACAGGTCGCCGTTCTTGGCCATCACCTTCACGTCTCCGTTCCAGAGGTCTTCGGCTGTAACTCCGAGTGCCTCGAACATGGCTGTGGCATCGTATTCAACGGTTGCATAACCACCATCTACATACGGATTGACATCGATGGTGAACTGATCTTCACCGACAGTCACATAGTCAACGATTTCATCAACATACGTTACCTGCATGGTGAGCGTTACGTAGGCACCCGTCACTTCGTTGACGAGATACATGCTGTTGGTGTAGGAGTCGCCTGCGGTGATGTTTTCATTCTGCTGTGGGTTCTTGAAAGCAAGGACGTAGTTGCGCTCGTAGCAGAAACCTGTGTAAGAGTCGCCCCAACCAGCCACCTGATTGTCAAGGGTAAACCAGAAGCCGGGGTACGGAGTGCAGGTGTAGCCTGTGGTCCATGTGTCGCCAACCTTGGCATAGACAACGAAGTCGTTTGTTCCGAGTTGTTCCTCGACAACATCCATGTCGAGCGGTTCGGTCTGATGTTCTGTCACATTCCATGTACCATCAATCAAACTGCGCAGAGAGTAGGTATATTTAGCCACTTCGTGGTAGTCGGCCGGGTCTGCCTTGGTGAGGTCTTCGATGGCGAGGACGACATTGATCTGATAATACTTCTCCTTGTTGCAGAGAATGATGGTAGCCGTGAGTTCGTCACCAGGAACAGCCACGCTCGGATACTGTCCGACACTCAGCGCCATGACGTCGTCTATGTAATCGACATAGAAAGCAAGTTTGTCTTCGGCGGGCGTCGTCTTATAACCGGCTTCGTCAATCCAGAAGCCATTGTTGCCCGTATTCGTTACGCTCTCCATTGTATTATCTGGCTGCAACAACTTGAAGCGAACACCTGCTTCGTTGCATCCCAAAAGTTCAAGAATCTCTGCGTAGTTGGGAATCCACTTCTTCAGACCTGCTGTGTTGGTACGCGGTTCCTGTACCCAAGTGATGGTACGTTCGCCCACCTTGGTCATATCTTCAATGGCATATTCGACATCCTTCTCGACATTGAAGTGGAACTCAATGTGGAGAGCCTTGTCGCCCAAAACAACGTAGTAGTCGGTGTAGAAGTGTTCACCACCCTTGAAGCGGCGGCTGGGGTTCTGACCTGCGGCACCCGTGATGGTGCTGTCCTCGGGATGGAACACAATGTTCTCGGTGAAGAAGTCCTGAGCACCTGTCCAGTTGTCGGGCACACAGTACTCTGTGTCAAGACCCGTCTCTGTATCGACGGTATGCTTCATCCAGAAACCATAACCGTTGGCTTCGTGCAGGTTGCTGAGTTGGTTGCTGAAGTCGTCGGCTGCGGTATCCCAACCACGGCACCAGAACACATCGTTCATGTTGGAATTGATGAGAGCAAGATCAAATTCTTCGACTGCGGCGATGAGTTCACCAGCATTTACGCTCCAAGCAGGGTTCTCACCCCAATCGAGCATAATGGGCTGTGTCACTTCGACCTTCGCGTCAGCGACAATGGTGAGTTGATCCAACAGGGAAATCTGCTCAAACGGCAGTTCGGCAGGTTTCTCAATGATGAGCAGGGTGTTCAGCACAACATAGGTCGTACCATGGGTAATCTTAGTACGTGCCAAGAATTGGCCTGGCTCGGTCTGCTTATAGCCGTTCTGACCAATACCATGGTACAGCGCATTGTTCTCAGCGTCCCAAGTTACCTGAGTCCAAAAGGCAGCAGGCGCATACCAGCCAGACTCTTCACCATCAAGGTCGAGCCAGAAACAGCCCTTGGAATAGGATACCCAGTCTCCGACAGCAGGATCCCAGAACCAGGCTGTAGCCGAGTTGTCACGTTGAGTGTTGGTCTCCGTGCCATTATGCGAGATGTTCCACATGTCAATTTCTGTACTTTCACCCCTGACAAAGGCCCAGAGGTCAGCCTCAAATGCTGCAACATCCTCATAACCCAGGTAAGTGGCAACCTGTGACATGTCGTACGCATATTCATCAGCAGTCCAATCAGTTCTTGGATTCGTCGTTACCGAACCAGAGAGTTCTAACTGTGCCTTCGCTGTGAAGACACTGGCGATGAGCATCGCCGAGAGAAGTAAAATTTTTCTCATAATGTAGAAGTTTTAAGAGTTAGTAAAATGAATTAAGGTTTTACGATGCGAATATACAGCGTTTTTGGGAAACGGCAAAGGAAAATCTTAATTTTTTTACTTATTTATTCAAGAAACGCTTGCGAGTGTTCTGCTTTTTTCGTACTTTCGCTTTCAGTTTTTGAAAGAAACCCCTATGAAACACCGATTTATCACCATAGCGCTCTGCCTTCTGCCGCTTGTCTGCTGGGCATCGTTCGACGCGCAGAATGACAGCGTGCCGGCTGCGTCGCAAGTGGCCGACTCGACGATGGCCGACCTGGCTCCACGCGGCACATGGTCGGTCGGTCTCGGCGGCAATATTGGATACTTCATGCACAGCGGACCGGACATCAAGACGATTCTGCACGCATACACCGTCAGTTACTACGACCTGCGCCTCAAGTGGCAGGCAAATCCGTCGCTGCAGGCCAATGCCTACGACCGCGCCATGAACTATCCGCGCCTGCAACTCGGACTGATGTATGCCGACATGAACCATCTTGAAATCTATCGTCCATCAACTCCCTACCACTCGCGCATCGGACACATCTGGACGCTCTACGGCGGAATTCAGTGGGACGCCTGGCGCTACGGACGCTGGAGCGCAGGGCTGGACCTTCAGAACGGCGTGGGCTATTGTACGAATCCCTATAACATCTACGACAATGACGACCAGTGGATCATCGGGTCGCGGTTCACCATCTTTGTCAACCTCGGTGCCTACGTGCGCTATCAGATTGCACGGAACTGGGCCGTCAGCGCCGGAGTGGACTTCAAGCACTACAGCAACGGCACACTCGACCGCCCGAACCTGGGCGCCAACTCGGTGGGACCAAGCGTAGCCGTGGAGTGGAGCCTCAGCAGACCCACCCCCGACCCCTCCCCGAAGGGAGGGAATGAGCCTGCTGGATTAAGACGCCCCTCACTTCAGGGAGGGGTCGGGGGTGGGTCTGCTCCCTTCTACCTCGATGCCACAGTCGGCATGCGCATGAGGGCGCTCATTGACGGTTTCCAGGTCTATCACACCAGCCGCCACCCCATCTATGCCTTTCCCACCGTCATGATTGCCCCCATGTGGCGATGGCACCTGCTCCATGCCACGGGTTTCGGTCTCGACTACTCCTACCTCGACTACGTCTATCGCATTCGTGAATTTGACGAAACGCTCGAGGCCCGCGGCAAGACGCATACGCCACGCCACGGCTATTCGCCCCACGTGCTGGGGCTGTCGTTGCGCCACGAAATCTTCTACCGCCAGATGTCGCTCAACGTGGGCCTGGGTTGGAACGTCTTCAAGCGTCTGGGCTATACGAGCGAGAAGGAAGAGAGTTGGCTCTACCAGCATGTCGGACTCCGCTATTCGTTCCCCTTCACCCGCAACCGCCTCTACCTCGGTTTTCAGATCAAAGCCCACCGGTTCGGAAAAGTTGATTGTGTCCAACTCGTAAGCGGCTGGCGCATCAGGTAACAGGCCGCCCTCCCCTGCCCTCTCCATTTCCACAGTGCAGACGACATGTATTTCGTCCGCAGACGAAATTTTTTTCGTCCACAGTGCAAATTTATTTCGTCCGCAGACGAAATTTCATTCATCTACAGACGAACGTATTTTACACATCTCATCGTTCGCTTTGCGATGCTTTCGCTTGTCGAAAGAATCTGTGGGAATCCAGACGTTAATCTTGAGAAATCATCTCCCACCCCTCGCCCGTGTTATTATTTCACGCAGAGGCCGCAGAGACGCAGAGATTTGAAATTTTCATTCTGCTTTGAGAAGCGCACGTTAGCGTGCGCAAGGCCGCTGACAAACTCTGCGGTCTCGAACGAGAAAAAAAGCCACATCTTTTTTCGAAGGGCTCCTCACACGCTCAAACTGCTGGTCAAGGAATAAACTCTTTTTCTCCGTGAACTCTGCGTGAGAAAATAGAATATGCGGAAATGGAAATCATCATTTTATGAGATTGACGTGAAGATTCCCGAAGATTGACATGTAAAAAAAGTCTGAAACATTCTGGGGCACATTCTAATATCATTGCAAAACAAAATCCCCATGCAACGGTATGTGTTGCATGGGGATTTGACGTAGGCGGAAGGGGGAACTTATCCACCGAAGTTGTCGAAACGAATCATGTCGTCCTCGACACCGAGCGAGTGCAGAAGGTCGAGCACGGTCTTAGCCATCATTGGAGGTCCGCAGAGGTAGTACTCACAGTCTTCGGGTGCCTCATGTGCCTTGAGGTAGGTATCGCCCATGACGGGAGCCACGAAGCCCGGTGTGTACTTGATGCCTGCTGCATCGGCCTTCGGATCGGGACGGTCGAGTGCAAGGTGGAAGTGGAAGTTGGGGAAGTCCTTCTCCAACTGCAGGAAGTCGTCGAGGAAAGGAATCTCCTCCAACGCACGGGCACCATAGAAGTAGTGCATCGGACGCTTACGATCTTCGTCGCTGACACCATTGCCCTTGAGCATGTGCATGATCTGTGCACGCAGCGGAGCCATACCGGCACCACCACCGACCCAAATCATCTCGCGACCTGTACCGTACTGAGGACAGAACTCTCCGTAAGGACCGCTCATGATAACCTTGTCGCCTGGTTTCAGACTGAAGATGTAACTGGAGGCAATACCCGGATTGACGTCCATGAAGCCAGGGCCTTGTTCCTTCGGCTTGAAGGGAGGCGTGGCGATACGCACGTTGAGGGTGATGATGTCACCTTCGTCGGGATAGTTGGCCATGGAGTAGGCACGAACGGTGGGTTCGGGGTTCGTACACTTGAGCGGGAAGAGTCCGAACTTCTCCCATGCCGGCAGATAGGTGTCGCCGATGAGAGACTTGTCGAAGTCTTTGTCGTAGTCGATGCAGTCGAACTTAGGAATACGAATCTGAGCATAGGAGCCAGGTTCGAAATCCATGTGCTCGCCTGGAGGCAAAGCCACTTTGTACTCCTTGATGAAGGTAGCGACGTTCTTGTTCGAGATGACGGTGCACTCCCATTCCTTGACGCCCATGACGGATTCGGGCACCTTAATCGAGAGGTCGCCCTTCACCTTGCACTGGCAGCCGAGGCGGTAGTGCTCCTTGATTTGCTTGCGGGTGAAATGTCCCTTCTCAGAGTCGAGAATCTCGCCGCCGCCTTCGACAACCTGGCATTTGCACTGTCCGCACGAACCCTTACCACCGCAGGCGCTGCTGAGGTAGATGTTGTTGGCAGCCAGCGTGGCCAGCACACTGCTACCCTGCTCGACGGAGAGTTTGTCCTTGCCGTTGATGGTCAGCGTGACGTTGCCACTGGGCGACAGATATTTTTTCGCAACGAGCAGAATCAGCACCACCACGAGGATGACGACAAGGAAGACGATGATGCTCGCTAATATAAAGCTGAAATTGATGTCCATAGTCCTTTACATTTTAAGTCCAGAGAAACACATGAATGCCATCGCCATCAGACCTACGGTGATGAAGGTGATGCCAAGACCACGCAGCGGACGGGGAACGTCGCTGTAGGCCATCTTCTCACGAATGGCAGCAAGACAAACGATAGCCAGCGTCCAACCAATACCGGAACCGAGCGCATAAGCAATCGAGTCACCGACACCGCCGATGAACTGAGTCGATGCAGGCTCAAGGTTGATGCGCTGCTGCATGAACAGCGAAGCACCCATGATGGCGCAGTTCACAGCAATAAGCGGAAGGAAGATACCCAGTGCTGCATAGAGCGAAGGAGAGAAGCGCTCGACAATCATCTCCACCAACTGTACCATACCGGCAATGACGGCAATGAACAGGATGAAACTGAGGAAAGTGAGGTCAACACCTTCGAGCACGGCACCCTCGGCCAGCACTACGGTTTGCAGCAGATAATCGACGGGCACGGTGATGAGCAGCACAAACGTAACTGCGATGCCCAGTCCGAGCGACGTCTTCACCGTCTTCGATACGGCCAAATAAGAGCACATACCCAAGAAGAAGGCGAAAATCATGTTGTCCACGAAAATGGAGCGGACGAACAAACTAAAGAAATGTTCCATAATGTTTTCTTTTTAGATATGTGAATTATTCAATGTCCTTATTGTATGCACGATGTGCCCAAATGAAGCAGGCAACGAGGATGAGTGCCATAGCCGGCATCGTCATCATACCATTGTGCAGATAGAGTCCACCGTTATCCATGAGCCAGCTGTCAGGAACAACCTGGAAGCCGAAGATGGTACCGAAGCCGAGAAGTTCGCGAACGAAACCAACGACAACGAGCACGATAGCATAACCCAGTCCGTTACCGACACCGTCGAGGAACGAAGGCCACGGGCCGTTCTGCATGGCAAAAGCCTCCAGACGTCCCATCAGGATACAGTTCGTAATAATCAGTCCGACATAGACGCTCAACTGTACGCTCACATCATAGACGTATGCCTTGAGGATGTTGCTCACAATCGTTACGAGCGCAGCGACAACTACCAGCTGAATGATGATGCGGATGCGGTTCGGAATCGTCTTGCGGATGAGCGAGATAATCACGTTCGAGAAGGCAGTAATCACGGTTACTGACAATCCCATGACAATGGCAGGCTTGAGTTGTGAAGTGACAGCGAGTGCCGAGCATATACCGAGCACCTGCACTGCAATCGGGTTGTCAAGGTTCAGCGGATTGGTGAAAGCCTGACGATTCTCTTTAGAAAATAGTGCCATAATTTGTTGCCTCCTTTACTTTTGTGCGTTCAGAATGTCCTGATACTTGGTCAGGCCATCCTTAATCATTTCGTCAACACCATTGGACGTGAGGGTTGCGCCTGTCACGCCATTCACATAGTTGTCGGGCGACATCGTACCTTCCTTGCCTTTCTTCACAACAGAAAGCGCAATGGTCTTGTCGTCGCCGTCGGCATAAAGTTTCTTGCCCTTGAAACTTTCTTGGAACCAATCTTCCACGATGCGCGCACCGAGACCGGCTGTTTCGCTTTCGTGCGAGAAATACGTTCCAAAGACTGTTTCGCAGTCGTCGTCCAGTGCCACATAGCCCCAGATGCCGCCCCAAAGGCCTGCACCCGTCATAGGCACAATGTACTTGGTCTGGCCATCCACTTCGGCGATGTAGAAGGGACGCTTCTCCTTGAATTCCTTCGAAGGAACATCGAAGCCGTCTTCGCCTTCGATGACATCAGCAGCGTCTGCCTTATAGACCAGCGCCTGCTTAATGACAGCATCGTATTTGGCCTCGGTTTCAGTCTTTTCCACGCCACGAATGTTCAGCGAGGCGAGGATTTGCTGCTTCTTATCGATAGCCACGTTGGCATCCTGCGTCGGTTTCAATGCCGAAGCAACGAAAGCGAGGAGGAAAGCCACGATAATCACAATGACGGTAGCATACACAATCGTGTACAAGTTACCATTTGTATTCAGTTTTGCCATAATCTTCGTCCTCCTTACTTTTTAGCAGCACGTTTGGCGCGCTTGTTAATATTCGATTGAACTACGCAATAGTCGAAGAGCGGAGCAAAGACGTTCATCAGAAGGATGGCGAGCATCATACCCTCGGGATAGCCGGGGTTGAGCATACGGATGACAATGGCAACCACACCGATGAGGAAGCCATAGACATACTTCGCACCTTCTGTACGGGGACTTGTCACAGGGTCTGTTGCCATAAACACGGCACCGAAGCAGAAACCGCCGACTGTCAGGTGTTCGTACCATTCAAAGTTTTCCGTCACCTGATCCTTGAAAAGGAATGCCGTCAAGGCACCGCCGACAAACACGCTCAACATGGTCTTCCAACTGGCAACGCCCGAGCAGAGCAGAAGCAATGCGCCGAGGGCGATGGCAATCACACTTGTCTCACCGATAGAACCAGGAATCAGACCCGTCACGGTGTCGCAGAAACTTGCCTGCACAGCATCACCTGCTGCAAGTTGTCCCAGCGGTGTTGCTGCCGAAACAGCGTCAACAGCCTGGCCACTCACACCGTTGATGCACTCCATGTAGTTGCCGTTCACCCACACCTTGTCGCCCGACATTGTCGAAGGATAAGAGAAGAAGAGGAACGCACGAGTCACAAGTGCGACGTTGAAGATGTTCATACCTGTGCCACCAAACACTTCCTTCGCAAAGATGACGGCGAAGGCCGTAGCCACGGCAATCATCCACAACGGACAGTTGATAGGCACAATCAGCGGAATGAGCATACCGCTCACGAGGAAACCTTCCTGGATTTCTTCTTTCTTCCACTGAGCCACGGTGAACTCGATGCCAAGACCGACGGCATAACTTACGACAACCTTCGGCAGCACGGCAGCAAGTCCGTAGAGGAAACTGGCCCAGAACTCTGGAGTCTCACCGATGGCCAGATAGTGCTGATAACCCACGTTGTACATACCGAACAAGAGGCAGGGAATCAGCGCAATCACCACAAACGACATGATGCGCTTCGAGTCGATGGCATCATGGATGTGGGCACCGCGTGCTTTCGCTGTCTCGTTCGGCACGAACATGAATGTCTCGAAGCCGTCGAAGACCGAGCGGAAGGCATGCAGTTTACCATCCTCCTGGAAGGATGGCTTTATCTTGTCAAGAAATTTTCTTAAAAACATAGTTTCTTTCCTTTTGGTTAAGCATTCTCTTTTCTGAGCATGTCAAGTCCTTCGCGGACAATGCGCTGGAGTTCCACTTTCGAACTGTCAACGAACTCGGCGACGGCGAAGTCTTCGGGAGCCACTTCGTAGATGCCCAGAGCCTCCATGCGGTCGATGTCGCCGGCGATGATAGCCTTGACGAGTTGTTCGGGATAGATGTCCATCGGGAACACACGGTCGTATTCGCCCGACATGATCATGTGGCGTTCACCACCCTTGATGCGTGCATCCATCTTGTACTCCTTCTTGCAACCGAAAAGCCAAGACAGGTAGGTACGGCTGGTCGAGAATTCCTTGAAGCGCGGCATGATCCAGCCGAATGCTTCGTCGGCGGTGTCGCCTTCAGGAATGGCAGTCACTTCGGTCGTGTGTGCACCGAGGAAACTTTCCTCACACACCTTCAGGCCCGTGAGCGGATTGCCGTCGATGAGGCGTACCTTCACGTCGGTCTTTACGTTACCTTCGACAATGTCGCCGATACGTGCGCCTACCAGTGCCTTCACATACTTCGGCTGAGCGATTTCACTTCCGGCAACGGCCAGCGTACGAGTCAGGTCGAGTTTACCCGTGTTGAGCAGACGACCCACGAAGATGACCTCTTCGGCACCCAGTGTCCACACCACTTCGCCCTTGTTCACAGGAGCGACATGGTTGATTTGCACACCTACGTTGCCTGCGGGACACTTGCCTTTGAAAGTCGTCACTTCGGCATTCTGTACCTTCACTTTCGTGTCAGGCTGGACACCGACATAGACCTTTGCCAACTTTGCCAGAGCGTCGATGCCTGTCTGGAAATCCTTTTCCTGACCAGCAATCACGAACTCAAAGTCCTGTGCGAGCGGCATGTCCTGGATGGTCGAGACGAAAATGCCTTTGGGCGTCTCCTCGGGATTGGCCGTCACGGCATACGGACGTTGGAGGAAGTAACCGAACAGTCCGCTTTCGAGGAGCACGGTCTTAACGGCCTCCCCGTCCATCTTCTGGACATCCTGCTTGCCGAAATCGACAAACTTCTGCTCGGCGTCTGCTTCGACCTGAACGCTTAACACTTTGCGACGTTCACCACGCTCCACCAGTTTCACGGTTCCACTGACGGGCGACGTGAACTTCACCTCGGGATGCAACTTGTCCACAAACAAGGCATCACCAGCCTTGACCTTATCACCTTCCTTCACGACTACCTTCGGTTTCATTCCCCAGAAAGCATCGGGCACAAGTCCATAGACTTTCGATGCTTTAGCGGCAGAAACTTCCTGAGCAGCCTTGCCCTTCAGATTGATGGTCAAGCCCTTTTTCAGTTTAATTACATTCGCCATAAATGTGTTGATAAATAATGTTTTATAGAGATTTTCTTTCTACATTCCACACATTATCTCGCGCGCGTAAAAAAGAAATTAGTACGCGCACGTGCATAATCGGTTGCAAAGGTACAACTTTTTAAAATTATTAACAAAAATCTCCGACAAAACATTCGAAAAAAATGTAGGGCTTTATCTTAAAAAATGCACTGCGGTGTAACAAAAAATGCACTGCGGTGTACCTATAGGCGCACCGCAGTGTAATTTTCGTTGCACTGCAGTGCGTTTTTTAGCAGTAATATCGTATCTTTGCACCAGACAAAACTATATCAAAACATGAAACACAAAATCAAGACATTAGTGGCCGTGCTGACATCTCTCGTCAGTACGACAACATGGGCACAGACAGCCGACATGACCATTCGTAACGACCAGTTTTGGAATACCGTCGAAGGCGAGCCCATTTATAGTCAGGGCGGTGGCATCTTTTGCTTCATCGACCCTGCCACAGGAAAGAATACGTTTTTCTGGTACGGAGCCCATTACCGCGAGGCAGAGCAGTACCGTCAGGACCCGAGTGTCACACATCAGCGCGACCGCTTTGTAGGAGTCACCCTTTACACATCGGACGACCTTGTCCACTGGCATAGCCGCGGACATGTGCTGACGGCAGAAGATGTGGGATGGGGCTGGACAGGTCGCCTCGGCGTAGCATACATCGAGGCGGTGAAGAAATATGCCCTGGTTGTGCAACATAACAAGGCCGTTCTCTTTGCGCTCAGCGATTCGCCGCTCGGTCCGTTCCAAGTGCACAAGCAGATTGACATGACCGACATGATAGGCACGCCGAACACAGGCGACCAGACCGTCTTCACCGATGACAACGGCAAGTCGTACCTCGTCTATTCTTACGGCAACGGCCGCAACCGCACCTACATCTCTGAAATCGGCGTGATGGACGATGGCACTATCGGCCTGCTCGACTGCCATGAAGTGTTCAAGGGTGAAAGCCGCGAAGGAAACTGCATGTTCAAACACGGCGGGAAGTACTATCTCTGTGCATCCAACATCTACGGTTGGGACGGCTCGTTGGCCTATTACCTCGTCAGCGACCATATCTACGGACCTTATCTGCCCACCAACGATATGCAGGTGATGCAGGGGTGTGAGCAGGACTATGCACACGTCAGTCAGACGGGATTCTTCACCTACGCAGGTGATGCCGTCATCTTCTGCGGCGACCGATGGGCTGAGTTTGCCGGCAATGGCCTCGGTTATAACCAGTGGGTACCGCTGTCATTTGACGAGCAAGTCAAGCCCGTCTTTCATTCGTTGTCCGCATGGGAACTTGATGCAACCAATGGACGCTGGAGAATTTCTCCCGACAACAATTACATTCTCAATGGCAGTTTCGAAGCAGACCGCCGCATTGTCCCCATCGCCGTGAAACCTCGTCAGGACTTCCTGCGCGGCTGGGAAACGCGTGTGCTGAAAGGTAACACCGTCAGTGCCGACAACCCGCGAACACCTCACCTCAACTATGACAACACACGGGAAGACCGAAAGCAGGTCATCGGCGAACATGCACTCTGCATCTCCGACAGCATTGCGTTCGAACGTGAGGTGTCACAGATCATCCCTACCCTACCCGACGGCAACTACATCCTTTCATTCAAGATGCGCCAGAATGGTCAGTTCAAGAATTTGAAGGTAGAAGTTGACTCCTCCACAGGTAAAAACGAATTCTCCTTGAAACGTGTCGGAGTTGGTTCTGCATGGACGCCCATCACCCTCCCCGTCAGCATCTCAGGCGGTACAGCCACCCTGCGTTTCTACGCCAAGGGCAAAAAGAATGCTCAGTGCCTCATCGACGATGTGACACTGAGCATGAGCAAGAATTAAGGGAATGGCATTTCAGTCGGTAAACTTCAGAGTCTCAACTTTTTCAAGCCGCGCACGCAACTTCGGCATAAGGTCACGGCGAATGCGGAGCGTCATGGTGCAATCGGACTCATAACCCTGCGACACCATCTCTGGCCCTTCCTCCTTGACAATGCGCATCACATCATTCATGTAGATATAGTCGAACGAGAAAGAGACGTCTTCATCGACGGTCTTTTCAATGATTTCAGCAGCGGCAATGGCCTCGGCTGCTGCTGCACGATAGGCAACGATAAGTCCACTCGTACCGAGTTTGATGCCACCGAAATAGCGGACAACGAGAATGAGAATATTGGTGAGGTTATTAGAGTTGATTTGCCCCAGAATGGGTTTGCCAGCAGTACCCGAAGGCTCGCCGTTGTCATTGGCACGAAACACTTCACGCTCTGCCCCGAGCATATAGGCGTAGCAGACATGGCGCGCATCATAATACTTCTTCTGATACTCCGCCAACAAAGCCTTGATTTCCTCGACAGACGAAACAGGAAAAGCGAAGGCAAGAAACTTGCTTCGCTTCTCCGTGTAAGTGCCCTCGCTTGGGGCTTTAATCGTCAGATATGTGTCCATCGATTAGTTTGAAAGTCTCCCCTATCGGGGGAGATTTAGAGGGGGCTTTAATCCAATTTGTGAATCACCAGTCCCGAACGCAGTTTCGGCTCGAACCACGTGGCCTTCGGAGGCATGATGTTACCACTGTCGGCAATGTCCATGATTTGCTTCATGGTGACGGGATAGAGGGCCAGCGCCATCTTCATCTCACCACTATCGACACGGCGTTTCAGTTCACCAAGTCCACGCAATCCACCCACAAAGTCGATGCGGTCGTCACGGCGCAAGTCCTTGATACCGAGCAGTTCGTCGAGAATGAGACGCGACGAGATGCTGACATCGAGCACATCGATGGGGTCATCGGCATTGTAAGTGTCATCATGTGCAAGGAGCGAAAACCATGCCCCTTCAAGATAGAGCGAGAACTCGTGCAGTTGCTGCGGACGATATTCGGTTTCACCCTTGTACTCAATATCAAAGTTCTTGGCCAGTGCTGCTAAAAACTCCTTTGCCGTCATCCCATTGAGGTCCTTGACCACGCGGTTGTAGTCGAGAATGGTAAGCTGTGAAGCAGGGAATGCCACAGCCATGAAGTAGTTGTACTCTTCGTCGCCACGATGGTTGGGATTCTGCTTCGCACGCTCCTGACCGACAAGGGCAGCAGCGGCCGAGCGGTGGTGACCGTCGGCGATGTAGAGGCTTGGCATCTTGGCAAACTCGGCAGTGATGGTCTGGATGTCCTCATCCTTGTCCACAAGCCAGAGTTGGTGACGAAAACCATCAATGGGGGCGACGAAGTCGTACTCCGGCGTCGTAGCAGCATAGCGGGCAATCAGTCGGCCCAAAACCTCGTTGTCGGGATAGGCAAAGAAGACGGGTTCGATGTTGGCGTTGTTCACACGCACATGCTTCATGCGGTCTTCCTCTTTGTCGGCACGTGTGAGTTCGTGCTTCTTGATGACGCCCTTGCGGTAATCGTCGCTATATGCACCGATAACAAGACCGTACTGCGTCTTTTCCTTGTTGCCATTGGCAGGCAGGCACGACGTTTGTGCATAGATGTAGTACATCTCTTTGGGGTCCTGAACGAGCCAACCCTTGTCCTGGAACTTCTGGAACTGACGAGCAGCCTCTTCATAGACACGCGGATCGTACTCGCTGGTGCCTTCGGGGAAGTTAATCTCGGGCTTGATGATGTGGTAGAGTGACTTCTCGTTGTCGCCAGCCTCGGCACGTGCCTCTTCGCTGTCGAGCACATCGTAAGGACGGCTCTCTACCTCCTCCACGAATTGTTTGGGAGGACGGATTCCTTTGAACGGTTTAATGATGGCCATAACTACAAATGCTAAATTGGGGTTGATGCTGCGAAGTTACGCAAAAAAGTTGGAAGTTGGAAACAGTTGTGGGTTTTTTTGTACAAAAAAGGACACGACCCCTCGGCCGTGTCCTTCTCTATCATGCGAAAAAATAATCTTCTGATTACTTCAGCTTCAGGCTCTTCAGCATTTCCTGGAGTGCAGGAGTGTCTTCGAGTTTGTAGCCACCGATACCCACTTCGATGCGTCCACCTTCGTCGGACAGAGGAGCAGCAAGTACGCTGTGGTCACCAAATTCGTAAGGCATGTAAGTGTAGAGGTAAGTGAAGTCACCCAACTTCTGGTTAGGCTGGCTCTTAGACTCTTCGAATACGTCCTGCTCAGTCTTGATGGCATCTTCAGCCGTGAACACCTTGCCGTCCCAAATTGTAATGTCCATCTTCCAACCAAAGTTGCTACCCTTCTCAGGCTTTTCAACTGGTTCGATTGTGCAACGACTTGAGCTCTGCTTGGTTACTTGCCAACCTTCGGCAACTTCAATGGTGAAAGCGTCGTTCTCATACGTTGCAGGACCTACGACGGGTGCTGGTTCTGCAGGCTCGGGCTCAGCCTCGGGTTCTGGTGCTGCTACTTCAGTGCTGTCACCTTCACCTTCGGGAGTTGTAGAAGTGCTGCTACCTGTGCATGCCATAAACGACATTGCTACTGCTGCTCCAATGAGCAAAAATACTTTCTTCATAACTTTTATTTTTAAAGGGTTAATAAAAATGGAATATACATTCCAAGGGGCAAAGATACACATTTATTTTTACACACAAACTTTTTTTACAGAAAAAAGAGAGGGAAAACCGAATTTCCCTCTCTTTTGACACATAAAGTGCTATGTGGATGTTACTTCACAAATACCTTACGCTTGTCGATAATGTAAAGTCCCTTAGCTGGTTTAGCAACACGACGGCCACTCATGTCATAAATGCGATTGCCACCCTTCTTGAGAATATCAGGTTTCAGACCTTCAACATTCATTTCGTCACCGACCAGATACTCGTAACGAGTAGGTTCTATTTCCTTCTTCTCAGGATAGGTAACGAGAAGTGTCTTGTCAATGGCTATGATACCGCCTGTGAATGTTTCGTCGGCGACGAGTGTCACTTCGATGATGGCACCTTCCGAACCGTCGAAGAGGTTGTTTTTGCTGGAAGCAAACAGGAAACGCCAGACATCGTCCACTTTGTTGGCATCGAGCGTATGTTTCTTCCATGTGGTGCGTCCCGCAATATCAATGAGCAGTTCGTCGTCTTCAGACTTGATATCAAGACCATCGGGCAAGGAAAGTTCAAATTGTACCAAGGTAATATCATCCGAGGGGTTGTTCAGGTCGATAAGCATGGTGGCCTCACCGCCTGCTTCAATGGTGAAGGGTTCGATGCTGAGCGTGGCAGATTGTGATGCTTCCTTGCGTGGCACCTGACGGACGGGTGCACCTGTTTCACGTCCAAGGAGGATGTCAACCAGTGTTACGAGGTCGGTGCCATTCACCTTATTATCACCGTTGGTATCACCCAAAAGTGATTCGGCCTGTCTGCCAAGCAACACATCTGCCAGGGAAACATAATCACTTCCGTTCACCTTATCGTCACCATTCACGTCGCCCAGATCGACATCTGGCAGAATCACCACCTCATGAGCGGTATTTACCATCGATGGGTCGGCCGGAGCAATCATGTTGCAATCGGTGATGGTTGCATGGACAGGAAGTGCAGCACTTGTTCCGGCAGCATATACAATGGAGTGCTCAATGTTCAATCCACCATCTTCGGACTGTACCGCATACTCACCAGCGACGTCGAGGAAAGCTCTGGAGATTTCGACATAGACATAACCAGTCCGAATGGCTTCTGTATTCTCTGTCATCTTCAGTCGGCCTGGTCCCGTAATGGTAAACGATGTATCCCATGAATAAATGGTCGGTTGTTCAAACGTAGCAGCCTTCAGCGTAGCATCGGCAGCAACATAGATAGTTACTTTTTCTTCACCTGCTACTAAGATGGCAGGTACATTTTCAACACCATTGCCGTCACACGTACCACCATGGATAGTCAACGTGTTTGTTTCGGCATCGAAACTGAACATGCCGTCACCGAGAATGTCATTGACATTATGCTCATAAATGCCAGTGCCGCAGATTTGAATATCAGAAACTCGGATAGGATCTGCCTCTTCAATGTTTGTGAAGCGGCTCCATGGCTCAACAGCACGATAGGCTTCAGCACAACAGTAAGGAACTTGCAGTGTCACATTGTTGTAATGAATGTCTTCAGCAAGTTCACCACCCAGTACATAACCCGAAGGATCGTTGGCTTCCAAGCAAATGGATTGCAATTCTGGACAAGCATCTAAGATGTTGGCACCCATATTGGCTGCTTTAGTATAGAAATGAACACCCTGCAATTGGTCACAACTTGCAAAAGCACGGTCGCCGATTTTTGTGATAGAGGTTGGCACTATGATGTATCTCACATCAAGATTGTCGGCTAATGCATGATCGGCTATGCTAGTTACGTTATAAAGATCGCCTGTCCAGCCTCCCGAACGAACGGTCTCGGGAATTTCAATATATTCCCTCGAACTGGAGTAGCCAACGACCATTGCTTCTGTGTCGGATATAGCCACATAGTTAATGTCCATAAATGAGAACTCCAAGCAGTCATGCTCCACATTGTCGAACTGATACCAAGGTTCACAGAGGTAGGTGTACTTGAATCCGTAAGGCACAAGCACCTTGCAGGCAGACTTATCTACACCATCGAAGGCATTCTCCGAGCAGTTATAGAGTGAGCCGTCCTCTCGCTGAGCGTGGATTGCAATGAGAATGGGGCAGTCCTCAAAGGCATAATTGCCTATCTTTGTCACGGTTGCAGGCAACGTCACCTCGGAAAGGCCAGAAAGGGCGAATGCGCGAATACCAATAGTTTCCAACTGGTTGAGTGAGGCCGGTTCGCGAGTTGCAATACCGTATGACGAAACCAATCCTTCAAACTTACGACAGTCGTAGAAAGCGTAATTGCCGATGGTGCGAATCTTTTCAGAGTTGATGGCAACATACTCCAGTTTCTGGCAACCATAAAAAGCATATTGACCGATTTCCTCCAGTTCCTCATCCACAAGATTGCACGACGACAGGGCCTCACAACCCGCGAAGGTATAGGGCTTAATTTGACTGGCGGAACAACTGCCGGCTACCATCGTCAGATTGCGAGAGTAGGCGAAAGCATTTTCACCAATGTATTGCATCTGATGGAACCAGAACACACTCTTCAACTCATTCTGACTAGAGAAGGCATAGTCGGCTATGCCTATCACGTCGTAGGTCTTGCCGTCCAGTTCTACCTGAGCAGGAATGCCTATATAACCCTTATAGGCGCCTCCCGTAGGTGGTGCTACTACCTCGACCGTCGTATCCGACAGAATGTTGTAGCGAAGTTCACCTGTGTCTGGCTTAATGAACACATCGTTAGCTGGATTGCTCTCGCTATCGACGATGGTTCCATTCTGGCGCATGGCACCTTCCGGCTGGGCGATATACACGCCATCGAGTTCAATACCACCAGTAAAGAAAGCAAAGGCGCCCATGTCATTATATATAGAAGTGCCACTACCCGACTTGACCGCATGTAGGGTGGCATTGCGAATCACGAGTTTGGAGAGGCTTGCCTGGTTATAATTGGCGGCGATGGCTGCTCCTTCACCAGTAGCATCAATCTGTATGTTTTCAATGACACACGTAGCATCATTTTTCGATAACTGAATAGCAGGTTCACCACTACTCTCTACCGTTAGTTTTCCTTCACCTGTAAGGGTGAAACTTTTAGAAGACTTTATACAAGCACTATAAGACGACATGGTTACATCAGAAGCAACGTTGATGGTCAAGCCGTCAATACCATTTTGAATGATGTTTGTATTGAGGGTATGTTCTCCTCCATTGATAGTCAGCGTATTGCTTGCTATATCATAACTGAACACGCCGTCACCAAGTACATCTAAGTTATTACGGTTTGAAACTTGATTTCCTTTGACCCAAAGATCATATTCAACGACGGGACCGAATTGTGCCTCTGTGGCGACGTTTCCTTCACTGTCAAGAAGGGTTCCATCGACAGTCGTTCCTTTTTGTGGAGATAGTAGTTGGGTTTCATTCCCCATGGAAGCCCCCATGGTTATACCACCTTTGAAGTTTGTGACTGCTCCCAATTCAGACACAATCGTGACACTGGAGTTCGTGAACACAAGTGAAGCATAGTCTCCGACACCTTCAAAACCATATCGGCCTGATGACTCAACAGTAATGTCTTCGAACGTCGTACAAAGGCTGCTGCGAATTCCTGTTCCGTACGGAGACTCTAGCGTCAGTTTGCCAGGTCCGGTCAGTTCAAGTGTCTTCATTCCATTGTCGCCCAGCATAAAGGAAATCACTGCTCCACCATGCAGATTAGTCAACTTGGAGTCGCCCAACACACGGATTTTGGTATTTTTAGCCTTATCGAATTTGATGAGCGGCTCATTGGCCGCCGTATACTGAGCATCGCCGTTAATAGTGAGTACTTGTGACGAAGGATCGTACGAGAACACGCCATCGCCCAGGACATCTGAGCAGTTCGCGCTTGTGACCCGTTTACCACATATCTCCATATGGTATTTTTCCACAAGTTTGTTTTCTGAACCAATCAATACGTCCTTTGCCGCATTTCCATCTTTGTCATAGACAGTGCCATTAACGATTGTTGCACCCTGCGGTGTGATAATAGACATCTGATCGCGCGTTGGTGTAGCAGAGGCAAGACCGATACCGCCACCAAAATCACGCATGGCAGCCACAGTACCAATGGCATGGACTGTAGATTCTTCGATAAATAAATGCTCTTTTGATGCGCCCGTGCCAGAGAGGCCATATTTTCCTGTAACATTCAATGTGATGTTCTCAATTTCGTTCCTACAAGGTACTGCATGCGCATCTTTCTGATCATAATAGATACCATAACCCTGTTCCGATTCCAGTGTCAACTCGCCAGGTCCCATGATCTCCAATTGTTGAGTTGTCGTAATGACGGAAGAGGACGCAGTCAGTTTAGAATCAGATTTTAACTTAATTCTCAACCCACTACCAGTATTCCGAATCACATTGGCACTACCCGTAGCGGTGGCATCACCGTTGATGGTTAATGTCAGTTCATCCCCGTCGTAACTGAACACGCCATCGCCGAGGACGTCGTTACAGTTATCGTCTGTCACAGGAGTTCCGCAGATTGTCAGACCATAGTCTGTCTGCGCATGCAGTGCCAGCATGGGTAGCATCGCAAGTAATAATAATAGATACTTTTTCATAACTTTGATTGTTAATGGATTAAATGAATAATGGATTATTGACTACAAAT
>R23__coassemble_762_pt1 | contig 19049 bp, 13 predicted proteins | sample R23__metabat2_high_PE_006 | metagenome-assembled genome bin R23
AGATGATTGCGAAAAACATGTATTACGACAGATCTATGAAAAAAGATTTGGAGAGCAAGATTTTGAATAGTTACAAATGGTTGATAGATGAGGTCAAAAAAAGACCTGAGTTAGATTTTCAAACAGGTTCAAATGACAAAGACTCTTGGTTTTCTATTTATCGGGGAACGGGTCGTATTTTGACAATTAAGGCTTCAGGTAAAATATTTGCAGCTCCAAAATATATGGCATTAAGTCCTAGTTTTTATAAGAAGCCTGATAAAAGAGGCTTAGACGACCTATTATCAAAAATAAAGAATGACAGTAATCTAGGTCGTTATTATATTGATACACAAGAAAGAAGGAAAGAAGGTTATTATCAAAATCTAATATCAAGAAGATATTCCTTATTCTGCCAATCAGAGGATGATTTTGTTATCATAGACAAGGAGTTTGTCTTGGGTTATAGAGATGATAACATAAAGAAAGAAATAATGAAACCTGTCAAAGATAAATATGATGGAATCATTCATTCTCTTTCAAATAAATATGACTATTGCAAGAAAATTAAGCAACCTGGTACTGAATGCGACTTCGTTGGGCTTACACGCAGTGGGGATATACTATTATTAGAACTTAAACGGCACGAAGATACAACCAAGATATACTTAAGTCCAATACAAGCGGGTAAGTATGATGATTTGACAACAGAATATATGAAAAGTTTTTATGACGATTTCTGTCATAATGTACTAGATATGGTTGCCCAAAAAATTAGAATGGGCATTTTGTATCCAAAATGGGAAATGCCAACCAAACTATCTGGAAAAATTATTCCTGCAGTTGTTGTTGGTGGAAATCCATCCAAAGAAGCAATAAAGAGGTTTGTAATCCTGAGAGAGGCAGTAAAAAAAGACATTACTCTTTACACTTGTGATGAACAAGGAAAACTAATCACTCTTCTATGAATATAAAAATCCATCGCGGACTTGAGCAAATAGGAGGTTGCATCACAGAAATAAGCACTGAAACATCGCGTATCTTCGTAGATATGGGACAGAATCTGCCTGGCAATGGTGAACAGACAACACCTGAGCAAGACAGAGAGATGGTGGAAAGACTCTTTAAGAACAATCCAAAGGAGCACGAAGCCGTCATCTATACCCATGCACATAAGGATCATGTAGGGTTGTTCAGTTATGTTCCTAATAGTGTTCATCAATATATTGGTGAGGGTGGAAAGGAAATCCTGCTTGCCAAGTACGGCCTGCTTAGGGAAATTCCAAATTTATCAAGTGAAGCTCTCCTTACGATTAATGGAAAGATTCGCAAACTGAACTCTTTCAAGACTTGGCAGCGCACAAAACCCCACGCTAAGCCTCAGTACTTCATGGTTGGCAACATCCGCATCACGCCTTTCTTCACTTGCCACTCTTCCTATGATAGTTACATGTTCCTCATCGAGGCAGACGGCAAACGAATTTGGCATACAGGCGACTTTCGTGAGCACGGTTATATGGGTAAGGGCTTGATGCCTACATTGAAACACTATGCTACGAACATCGACACCCTAATTACTGAAGGCACAATGCTGAGCCGTGACGACGAATGTATACATGAACGTGAAGTCTCTCGCAAAATGGCAGGCGTTATGGATGCCTTTAAATATGTCGTGATACTGGCTTCTGCTACGGATATCGAACGCTTAGCATCCATCAAGGAGGCAGCCAAGAAAGCCGATAAGGACTTGTATATCTGTAGTGGCTTTATGAAACGCACTATGCGGATATTTACACGTCGTGAGGCTGAGGTTTCTAAAGGGTTGTTTGCGTTTCATCCTAAATATGTAGGCTACAAAGACTCTGAGATACCTGCGTTGCCTACTATGAGACAGAAAGGCTTTGTCCTTATCTCTGGCGTAATGCAACAGACATTTGTGAAGGATCTTTGCGAGGAACTGGATCCCTCAGAGGTTCTATTTATTTATTCTTCTTGGGATGGTTACTACAGTGACCCAGAACAGGTAAAAGTGAATCCTCGATACAAAATGTTTCGGGATGCATTCCAGAACGTAGTGGATATTCACACCTCTGGCCATGCTGACAGAAAGACCATCAAACAAGTCATTGAGACGGTGAATCCAAAGAAAGCAATCATAGGAATTCATAAGAATAAAGGTCAGGCGTTGGAGTCACTGGGATTTAAGGAAGAAATAAAAAACAAAATATTAAATATAAATAGCATTGAATTATGAGTACCAAAGAGCATTTAAACAAAATTATTGATTCAACATTTCAAATTATCCAGGATGTATATAATAAGCAGAAGGAAGTTGGAGGTATTCCTAATGATAATCCACGGAGTCGAATAGTGTTTCCGCAAAAGCGTAAGGAACCTGTAAGAGTTAGTGAGCAGGAATTAAGATTCATTTTTGTTGAACAACTGAATGAAGAGATTAGGAAAGGATGGGATGTCTATTATTCTGTAGAAACTCCAACACGAGATAAATACTGCTTTAAAAACAACGAAGCTATTGTTTCTAATGACGGACAATCAGCAAGTTTTGACCTGGCTATTCACGACAAGGACTATCAACGCATAGCATTAGTGGAATTTAAAGCAAATAATGCTGGAGTACATGAACATAAGAAAGATTACGTCAAGTTAATGAACCCAAAAGAAAGAGATAATATTGCATGTTTTTTTATTGAAGTGGTTCAAGGTATAGATTCTGGAACTATTAATTCTTTGAAATCTAAAATACTTGACCATGAAGACATCGTGTTCAGATGTTGGTCATTAAAAGAAGGAATGGAAATAACAAATATAATCCTTGAATGACAATCCTGCACCTTTCAGACACTCATGGCTTACATCACAGGATAAAGGATATGCCTACGGCTGATGTCATCATTCATAGTGGTGACATCAGTAATAATGGCACAGAGGAGGAGGTAGTGGACTTTCTCAACTGGTTTATTGATTTGCCATTCGCGCACAAGATTTTTGTGACGGGCAATCACGATTTGTGCTTGTGGGATGCGGAGGACATTGAGGATTTGCCCGAAAATGTTCATTTCTTGCAAGACAGAGGTGTGGAGATTGAGGGCGTGAAGTTCTTTGGACTTGCTTACAATCATGCTGAAACGCTGATACCTGATGACGTCGATGTGCTTGTAACACATGAGCCACCCGTTATGATTCTCGACAAAACAATGGAAACCCATTGGGGCAATGCACCGCTGCGGAATCGAGTATTTGAGGTCAAACCACGTTATCATCTGTTCGGCCATGCTCACGAAAGCAACGGAATAGAAAAACACAACGGCATCGTATTCTCCAATGCCTCATTACTTAATGACTACAATCAACTGACGTATAAACCCCGAAAGTTTTTAGTCTAACTTTCGGGGTTCACTTTAAAACTTCGTATATTGACGAATGTGTATTGACTCGTCAAAACGGCATTAGCGGAGCAGTACTTTGCGACCGCCGATGATGTAGATGCCCCTTGTGGGGGATGAGACGCGACGGCCGGTGAGGTCATAAATAGTACTTTGTAAATTGTAATTTGTACTTATCTCCTCGATGGCGGTCGGTTCCGTGGACTGGTAACTGATGGTAACAATACTGCCATCGACGCTGACGACGGGTTCAAAGTCGGCAACATCGGTAACGGTCAAATAATCCATGACGTTGGCTGCCGAGATGTTGGCTCCCTCGTAATTGCCGAAGATGGCGTGACGTGTGAGTTCAAGCACACGGAAACCTGCTCCTTGGGGCGATGCGGGGTCAAGTTGGAAGATGGTGGCCACCTTCGAACTCTTGGTCTCGGCTATAGTCGTGTTGAACACGAACTTAACGAGACGGAAGTTGCCTTCGTCGTCAACGGTACCGACGGCTACCTGCAGACGTGCATTGGTGCCGATGGGCAGGTCCTCACGCGAATCAATGTAGAAGGCGATGCGGCTGTTGCGATTGCCGTTGTTGTGGTCGTAGGAGAGTGCGAAGGCCCATTCGTCGGAGTCCGTCAGACGTCCGTCGGCATCGAAGTGGCAGACATAGCGTCCATCATCGTCGGTGTCGGAGGCCTGCATCTCACCTGTCGAGGCATCGATGCCGTAGAGGTAGTATTCGCCCTTGCCAGGTTTGCCGTCCTGAAGATTGGCCGAGAGCAACCAGTTCTGGTTGCTGGTAAAGTCGGCTGCGGACACTCCGATAAACTGCATCACATCGGCCACGACGCTACTGGTAAGGCTGTAGACAACAGAACTCTGTGTGCCAGCCAGCACACCCATGTTGCGTATCTTGGTGATCGATGCGTCGGCTGCATCTACGTAGTTGACGGTCATCTGATTGTCCGTAAAGGAAATACCCGTGTTGTAGCCCGGAAGTTCGAAGGGATAGACATAGGCAAAGCGATTGGCCGCCGTGATGGGATAGAGCGAAAGGTACTGGTCGGGCTCGCTGCCAGCATAGACCGTCTCTGCCGTCGTAAAGGATGCAGCTTCAGGTGCGGCATCGGACAAGCGAATGGTGTAGGCCGACTTGGGTGCCAGCGTAGCATAGTCGGGAAGCGTGAAGGACGAGTAATTCTCGCCAGTCAGGGCCTCGCCTTCAAACACATCGTTCGTCTGGTTACGACCTGCCAGGTCGGTGTTGTAGAACTTCAACCGATAGGGCCACATGTCACCGCGCTTTGCGTTATCATCGGCCGAATCCATGTAATAAGGATTACGTCCGCCACGACGCAGGTAGCGAGACAAAGCAGGGCTGACTACTAAGTAGAGTTGGTCGGCGCCTTCGGGAACGGTGAACTGAATGTTGACGGTCTGCTCGCCAGTGCCTGTACAAAGGACGTCGTCAGTGTAGTTGTAGGTACGCTCGCCCGTCGTGGAGTTGTAGGCAACATAGCCCAGACGGAAGCCGCGCCACGTTTTGTAAGTATTGAAAGTAGAATTGCCACCGTCGTTCAGTTCGGTGTTATAGGTGCTGAGCGCAGAGTGTTGCACCCATGCGTCGCCTTTCCAATAGTAGCGAGGGTCACCCGAAGCCAGTTCACAGCCAGGTTCCAGCGCCGTGAAAGACGTTGTGACGGTGCGGTCGTCGCCTGTGGGAACCTTCAGTTTCACAATGTTGAAACCAGTGGACATCGGGCAACTGGAATATGCCACCTGATATGTGTTTGTCTCAGCATCGACGACAACATACTGGTAGGTGCTACTGCCTGTAGGCGAGGTACCGTTGGACCAACTCATGTAACGAACCAGTTGCGAGTTAGGTTCGGCATTGATGTAGGCTTGCCAGCGTGGCAAGTCCCAAGTTACCGTGCGCATGGCTTCCCAGAAGATTTCTTTATAGACTTGTGCGGCATTGGCCCCATAAATCTGCATGTACATCTGCAGTAAGTCGTTGTTGCGGTCGGACGGTGCCGTTGACCAAATCTTACCCACAGCCTTCTCGTCACGCATCGTGAGCCAGTAGTCGTTGATGGGATAGAACTGGTAGCCGTGCCACTCATGCGTCAGCGCCAGGTTCAGCGTCTTGTGGTAAAGGTCCCAGCACGTTGAGTAATACTGTGCAGGATAGATCTGCGAGGCCTGCCAGTTGGCACACGCTTCGAAGTACGAGGTGTAATAACTGGTTCTGCCAAAAGCACTGCTCGGCACCAGTCCGCGGCAGCAGAACTGGTAGGCATGACCCACCTCGTGACAGAAGGTGAAGTAGTTGCCGTTGACCGACGAGTGAGCCAGACGCATCGTTCCATAGCCGCTCCATCCGTTCGCATCGGCATACCATGTCGTGGCATAATAGAGGCTGATCTGAATCTTATGCTGCGGCACGCCGAATCCCAACTGATGGACATACACGTCATAGCACATCTCGGCATACTCATGCAGGGCCACCAGGTCGATGAAGTAATTGCCCGAACCCAGTGTTTTCACATTCTGCGGGTCGGCCTGCTTGCCGTATAACTTGTCCCAGAAGACATAGTAGTGTTCCCACTCCTGATAGTAGCCTTCCTTTGTGCTAAACGTATGTCCGTCGTCGGTCCATTCTCCGTTTTCGTCGGTATTGCTTAGAATGTCCAGGTCGGTAGCAGCCTGTGCCGGCTGTGTCGTCAGGCAAAGGCCCAGAATGGCCATCAGCAACATGAATACATTCTTTTTCATAACCTTTCAGAAATGAGATTCAACGACTGAAAACCTTTACACCCACTTCTCCAGTTCCTCTTCTTCGATGGTGAGGAACTTGTTGTCGGCGATGACTTGAGCTGCCTTCTCCGCATTGTCTGTGCGGAAAATCATGATGCCCTTGCCACGCATGTGGAAGGTGTAGATGTAAGAGAGACTGATGTCGGCCTTGCTGAAGGCTTCAACAACATCGGCACCAGCGCCTGGGTGGTTGTCGAGTTCGAGGGCGAAGACGTCGCTGAGGGCAACGGCCACGCCTGCCTCTTTAAGCACGTCACAAGCGCGGAGAGGTTCGGCGCAGATGATGCGCAGGATGCCATACTCTGCCGTGTCGGCAATGGTCATGGAGATGAGTTGCACATTGGCACGCTTCAATTCCTGCAGCACGGTGATAAGTGTGCCGCTAGTGTTTTCGAGGAAGATGGAAAGTTGGTGAATCATAAAGACCCCTCCCCTTCCCTCCCCCAAGGGAGGGCGTAGAATGTTTGTGGGGAGTATTCTACTTGATGTTATGTAATAATAGTGACCACTCCCCGCCCTTGGGAAGGGAAGGGGGAGGGTCTTCTTGTTAGAACAGTTTTCTCAAATCCTTGACGCGCACGGCCTTCTTCTCGTCGCTGACGGCGAGGGTGCCTTTGTTGACGAGGCGGAGGCGGGGCGTGATGAGAATCTCGTCCTTCAGTTGGCGTGTAATTTCGCGTTCGAGGTTCTTCAACTGGGCATAGTCGTCGGTGAAGAGTTGCGAGAGTTCGACCTCGATGGTCATGACGTCGCCTTCCTCCTTCGTTTCGAGTGTGATGAGGTAGTCGGTCGAGAGTTCCTTGAACTTGAGCAGAATCTTCTCAATCTGAATGGGGAAGATGTTGACACCCTTGAGGATGATCATGTCGTCCGAGCGGCCTTGCAGACGGGCAAGACGACGATGATGACGGCCGCAGGCACACTCGCCCGGCAGGATGCGTGTGAGGTCGCGAGTTCGGTAGCGCAACAGGGGCATGGCCTCGCGGTTGATGGTCGTGAGGACCAGTTCGCCGAGTTGGCCGTCGGGCACAGGTTCGAGGGTGACAGGGTCGATGATTTCGACGATGAAGTAGTCCTCCCAGATGTGCAAACCGTTCTGTTCCTGACATTCGAAGGCGACACCCGGTCCCATCATCTCCGAGATGCCATAGGAGTTGTAGGCCTTCACACCGAGGTTCTGCTCGATGCGCTGGCGCTGCTCCTCACTGTGCGGTTCGGCACCGATGCAGAGGATGCGCAGTTGTGTGTCGCGACGCGGATCGACGCCCTGTTCCTTCATCACCTCGTAGATGCGTGAGGCATAGGAAGGAATGGCATGGACGATGGTCGTGCCGAAGTCCTTAATGAACTTAATCTGACGCAGCGTGTTACCAGCGGCAGCAGGGACGGTGAGCATACCGACACGCTCGGCTCCGTACTGGAAGCCCAGACCTGCCGTGAACATGCCGTAGCCGGCAGAGTTCTGGAAGACGTCTTCGGGACGTCCGCCTACCATCCACAGGCATCGTGCCACGGCGTTGGCCCACTCGTCGAGGTCGCGCTGTGTGTGGAGGACGACGGTGGGGTTACCGGTGGTTCCGCTCGACGAATGCAGGCGTGTGCAATCCCGAAGCGGCACACAGGCCAGTCCGAAGGGATAGTGCTCACGCAGGTCGTCCTTCGTGGTGAAGGGCAATTTTCTGACATCGTCGAGCGACTGTATGTCATCGGGTGTGATGCCGAGTTCGGCAAATTTCTCTCGGTAGAACTCGGCATTCATGCAGTGGCGCACGGTCTTTTGCAGACGCTCGAGTTGGAGGGCTTCCAACTCAGCGCGTGACATGGTCTCGAGTTCGGGGTTGAAGTAAGGGGAATAAGACATAGTATTATTTTTACAAGTTTCGCTTGTCAATCACATGGGCGCTCTTGCCCTGGCTGCGTTCGATGGTGTTGGGCGCCTTGAGTTGCACCTTGGCAGCGATGCTGAGGACGCTCTTCAGGCGTGCCGACAGTTTCTTTTCGAGTGCATCGATGGCGGCAGGCGTGTCGAAGACGTCGGTGAAGAATTCCTGGCGGATTTCAACTTGCACGGTGAGGGTGTCGAGGTTGTTGACACGGTCCACAAGGAGCATGTATCGTGGCGCAAATTCCGGCATGGAGAGCACGACGCTCTCGACCTGCGATGGGAACACGTTGATGCCTCGGATGATGAGCATGTCGTCCGAACGTCCCTGGATGCGCCCCATGCGCACCGTCGTACGTCCACACTCACACTCGCCTTCGAGGAGCGAGCATAGGTCGCGTGTGCGATAGCGCAGCACGGGCATGCCTTCCTTGGTCAAGGTCGTGAAGACGAGTTCGCCGGTCTGTCCGTTGGGCAGACGTTCGAGTGTCACAGGGTCGATGATTTCGGGGAAGAAATGGTCTTCGTTGATGTGGCTGCCGTGCTGCATTTCACATTCGTAACTGACGGAAGGTCCCATCACCTCGCTCAGACCGTAGATGTTGTAGCCCTTCAGTCCGAGACGATCCTCGATTTCAGCGCGCATTTGTTCGGTCCACGGCTCTGCACCGAAGGCACCGACGCGCAGGTTGATCTGGTCTTTGGTCACGCCCATTTTGTCCATCGTCTCGGCCAGATAGAGAGCATAACTGGGTGTGCAGGCAATGCCCGTAATGCCGAGGTCGCGAATCAGTTTGACATGTTTTTCGGTATTGCCCGTCGAGGCTGGCACGACGCTGGCTCCGACCATCTCGACGCCGTTGTGTGCGCCGAGACCTCCAGTGAACAGGCCGTAGCCGTAGGCCACGCTGAAAATGTCGTTACGGGTCACGCCATAGGCCGTCAGACAGCGTGCCATGCACTCGGTCCACACGCCGATGTCCTTGCGTGTGTAGCCGACGATGGTGGGGTTGCCCGTCGTGCCCGACGAAGCGTGAATACGTATGATTTCGCTCTGAGGCGCCGCCTGCAGTCCGAAGGGATAGTTGTCGCGCAAGTCTTTCTTCGTGGTGAACGGCAGTTTGACAATGTCGTCGATCGAGCGGATGTCGTCGGGCGTAATGTCCATTTCCTGCAACTTATGGCGGTAGAAGGGGACATTATGATAGACATAGGTGACGATTTTGCGCAACCTGCGTCCTTGCAGTTCACGACGTTCGTCAAGACTCATGCATTCCTTGTTCGGATTCCAGATCATTTCAGATTTTCCCATGTTACGATGAATGTTAAAGGGTTTTGTGCTTGTGTACTGTTTTTTCATTTGCAAAGTTAACAATAAATCGAAAGATACCGTAGATTTTTGCTGACTATTTTGCATTTTTCTTGCTTCTACGAATAAAAACCGTAAAAACAGGTGGCATTTCTGTATTTTATTCACTATCTTTGTCGTTTAAAAGCACGTGGAATTTCCACGCTAAGCGCTTGGCGTGATAACGCTAAGCACTTGGCGTTCGAACGCTAAGCACTTAGCGTGAATTTTCCAAGCGCTTGGACATACCTTCAAATGATTGCATAAAAACATGATCAACGAACAACTTCTCCATCCGCAGAGCATCGTCGTCATCGGTGGCTCGAACAATACCCACAAGCCTGGCGGTGCCGTCGTCAGGAACATTCTCAGCGGTGGCTTCGAGGGCGAACTCCGCATCGTCAATCCGAAGGAAGACGAGGTGCAGGGCATCCGCACCTTTCATCAGGCCGACGACCTGCCGCCCACCGACCTCGCCATTCTGGTCGTGGCGGCACGCTACTGTCCCGACTACGTCGAACTGCTGGCCCGCGACAAGCAGGTGCGTGCCTTCATTATCATCTCGGCTGGATTCGGCGAAGAGACCGCCGAAGGGGCTGTCCTCGAACAGCGTATTCTCGACACGTGCGAACAGTACCAATGCGCCCTCATCGGGCCCAACTGCATCGGCCTGCTGACACGCCACCACCACTCGGTGTTCACGCTTCCCATTCCGCGTCTGACACCGCAGGGCGTCGATTTCATCTCCAGCAGCGGCGCGACGGCGGTCTATGTGCTCGAAAGTGCGGTCACGAAAGGCCTGCCGTTCAACTCCGCATGGTCGGTCGGCAACGGGCGTCAAATCGGTGTGGAAAGTGTACTGGAGTATATGGACGAGCACTTCGACCCCGAACGCGACTCAAAGGTGAAACTGCTCTACATCGAAAACATCGCCGACCCCGACCGCCTCTTGCTCCATGCCACAAGCCTCATCCGCAAGGGCTGCCGCATCGCCGCCATCAAGGCGGGGTCGAGCGAAAGCGGAAGCCGTGCAGCCTCCAGCCACACGGGAGCCATAGCGTCGAGCGACTCGGCCGTCGAAGCCCTGTTCCGCAAGGCGGGCATCGTGCGCTGCTACTCGCGTGAGGAACTGACGACGGTCGGGTGCATCTTCACCTTGCCACGCTTCACAGGCAAGAATTTCGCCATTGTCACCCATGCCGGCGGACCTGGCGTCATGCTCACCGACGCGCTGTCGAAGGGTGGCATGAACGTGCCGCAACTGTCGGGCGAAGTAGCCGAAGAACTGAAGGCGCAACTCCTGCCGGGTTCGTCGGTTGCCAACCCCATCGACATCCTTGCCACCGGCACGCCCGAGCAACTGGGCATCGCCATCGACTTCTGCGAACATCGTTTCCCCGACATCGACGCCATCATGGTCATCTTCGGCACACCTGGCCTCGTGACGCTCTACGAAGCCTACGACGTGCTGCACCAGAAGATTCTCGCGTGCAGCAAACCGATTTTCCCCATCCTCCCCAGTGTCAACACCGCCGAGTCGGAAGTTCACGAATTCATCGGCCGCGGACACGTCAACTTCAGTGACGAAGTGACTCTCGCCACCGCCCTCACACAGGTGATGCGCACACCGGAGCCTGCCGACCAGAACGTCGTCGTGCATGGCGTCGATGTGCCCAGAATCCGCAAGATTATTGACAACCTCCAGGACAGCGGCTACGTCACTCCATCCGTCGTTCATGAACTGCTGGAAAGCGCGGGCATCCCGACGGTGCCGGAGTTTGTCAGCAACGACCGCGACGAGGTGCTGCGCTTTGCCGACCGCATGGGCTATCCCGTCGTGGCAAAGGTGGTGGGCCCTGTCCACAAGAGCGACGTAGGCGGCGTGGCACTCAACATCCGCAGCCGCGAAGTGCTCGGCGCAGAGTTCGACCGCATGATGCGCATCGAGGGTGCGACGGCGGTGATGGTGCAGAAGATGCTGCGCGGCACCGAACTGTTCATCGGAGCGAAGTACGAGCCCCGCTTCGGTCATGTCGTGCTGTGCGGCCTGGGCGGCATCTTCGTCGAGGTGCTCCGCGACGTCAGCAGCGGCCTTGCACCGCTTTCTTATGCCGAAGCCGAAAGCATGATCCACTCGCTGCGGGCCTACAAAATCCTGGCTGGTACACGCGGAAAGAAAGGCATCAATCAGCATAAGTTTGCGGAAATCATCGTCCGCCTCTCCACCCTGCTCCGCTTTGCGACCGAAATCAAAGAAATGGACATCAATCCGCTCCTCGCCGACGGTGACGACGTGATTGCGGTTGATGCCCGAATCAGGGTAGAAAAATAACAAGAGAAGTCCCCTCGCCGGAGGGGACTTCTGCACTTCATCCCCTCTGGCTCCTTCGCGGAAGCCGGAGGGGAGTTTCGTTAAATCACCTTTTCGATTTTGGCGATGTTCTTCGCCACATCTTCGTCGGTGACTTCGTAGTTCTGGAGGTTGCCGGCCAGATACTGGTCGTAGGCGCTCATGTCGATGAGTCCGTGTCCGCTGAGGTTGAAGAGGATGACCTTCTCTTCGCCCGTCTCCTTGCACTTCAGTGCTTCACGGATGGTGGCGGCGATGGCGTGGCTCGACTCGGGAGCGGGGATGATGCCCTCGGCGCGTGCAAAGAGCGTTCCGGCCTCGAAGGTTTCGAGTTGAGGAATATCTACAGCCGACATGAGGCCGTCCTTGAGCAACTGGCTGACAATGACGCCGGCGCCGTGGTAGCGAAGTCCGCCGGCGTGGATGTTGGCCGGCATGAAGTTGTGTCCGAGGGTGAACATGGGCAGCAGGGGTGTGTAGCCGGCTTCGTCGCCAAAGTCGTACTGGAACACGCCGCGTGTGAGTTTCGGGCACGAGGAAGGTTCGGCAGCGATGAACTGCGTCTTCTTGCCGTCGAGGATGTTGTGGCGCATGAAGGGGAAGGCGACGCCGCCGAAGTTCGAGCCGCCGCCGAAGCAGGCAATCACCATGTCGGGATATTCGCCGGCCATCTCCATCTGCTTCTCGGCCTCAAGTCCGATGATGCTTTGGTGCAGGGCAACGTGGTTGAGCACCGAACCGAGGGTGTATTTGCAGTTGGGCGTGGTCATGGCCAGTTCGATGGCTTCGGAAATGGCCGTGCCCAGCGAACCCTGGTTCATGGGGTCGCGTGTGATGATGTCCTTGCCGGCACGGGTTGACATCGAGGGCGATGCCTCGACCGTGGCGCCGAAGGTCTGCATGATGCTACGTCGGTAGGGTTTCTGGTTGTAGGAAATCTTCACCTGATAGACGGCGCACTCGAGGCCGAACACCTTTGCGGCATACGACAGGGCTGCGCCCCACTGGCCGGCACCGGTCTCGGTGGTGATGTTGGTCACGCCTTGCATCTTGTTGTAGTAGGCCTGTGCCAGTGCCGAGTTGAGTTTGTGGCTGCCGACGGGGCTGACACTCTCGTTCTTGAAGTAGATGTGTGCCGGCGTTCCGAGTGCTTCCTCCAGGCCGTAGGCACGCACCAGCGGCGTTGAGCGATAATACTTATACATCTCGCGCACGGGTTCGGGAATGGGAATCCAGGCGTCCGTCTGGTTCATCTCCTGCCGGGCCAGTTCTTCGGCGAAGATGGGGAAGAGGTCTTCGGCCTTCAGCGGTTCCTTCGTCTTAGGATTCAGCGGTGGCATGGGTTTGTTGACCATGTCGGCCTGGATGTTGTACCAAGCGGTTGGGATTTCACTCTCCGGGAGGAAAAACCTTTTTTGTCTTTCTTTCATAACGTGAAAATTTAGAGGGTTAATAATTGATGTGTGAATTGTCAAAAAGAAAAGAGGCCTGTCGCAAGAACGACTGGCCTCTTTGTATTCCATTCAGCATCGGCTTGGATACGCAGCAATCTTCTCACGACTTTTTGAATCCTGAGCATTGCCACCACCAAAAGTTTGCTGTACGTTTCATTGTTCTCTTTTTTTATTTCGGCAGCAAAGTTAAACATTCCCTTTCATTCTGCAAAACTTTTTCACGGAAATTTTACACTTTTATCAAACATTGTTTGTTTTAGTGTCTTTTTATTCCCATTTTGCCACAGTTTAGTCTCTTGAAAATCCACGACGGGGGTGTGGTTGGGAAGTTTTCGCAGCGCAGTCGCAAGTGTTTGATACTGTGCTCTCAAAGTCTTGAGACTGCGTTCTCAAAGTTTTGAGAGTGCGTTCTCAAAGTTTTGATGAAGCGAAAAAAAATCTCATCAACCACAGTCCCTGTGTATCAAGAAGTTAGAAGAGCACCTTTTGAAAGTCACAGACTAAACTGCAACATCGTGAACGAGTAGGGAGCGACTTTGAGGCTCATTTTCTTGGCGCCCGTGATGCTTTCCTTCCGCGGCACGATGGGCTGTTGGTCGAAGTTGTTCTCCTGGTCGGGCTGACCGCTGAGGACGGTCTTCACGACTACCTTTTTCAGCGAACCGAAGCGCGAAAGGTCGAGCGAGACAGTCTTCTCGTCGGCCGAGGCGTTGCAAATCTTGACGAAGAGTTGGCGCGTCTTCACGTTGAGCACGACGCTCTGCTCCTGCAGGTCGGTCTTTTCGTCAATCGTGACGCAGTCGCCATAATAATACTGTCCGCTGGACAGGCCGAACATCTGCTGCACGTAGTAACTGCAGGTGAGGAACGGACGCTCGTTGTCGAAATAGATGAGGTTGGGGTTCCAGTTGTTGGTTCCCTTGCGGGCAAAGAGTGGGGCGTAGGACGTCATGGCAACGACGTCGCCGTTGCGCTCGACGTGCAGCAGATAGAGAGCCTCGGCCAGCGCGTCGATGAGTTTCTTGTCCTTCGCCGCATATTCTCCGAGATAGACCTTCGTGCGGCGATCGCGCGGATACTGGTCGTACTGACGGCTCTTGAGGAAATAGTCGCGCGGCTCGTAATAGTGTTCGTCGAGAATGGGCACCTGGAGTTCCTCGGCCAGACGCCAGCCCTGCTCAAAGTCGCCGTTGCCGGGGTGCGAACCCGGGCCAGCCGTGCCGACGATGACAATCTCGGGGTGTGCCTTCGTGATGCGCTCGTAGAGGTATTTGAAACGCTCTGCAAACTCGGGCGAAATCCGCTCTTCGTTGCCCAGCCCGAGGTACTTCAGACCGAAGGGTGCAGGGTGGCCCTGCTCGGCACGCAGACGTGCCCACTTCGACGTGGCAGGGTCGCCGTTGGCCCATTCGATGAGGTCGAGCGCATCCTGCAGCCATTCGTCCATCTCCGACATGGGCACCACGTCCTGCGCCTGTCCGCGCATTCCCCAGCCGCCGTTCGTTCCCTGACAACTCACGCCGCAGGGGAGGATGGGCAGAGGCTCCATGCCGAGGTCCTCGCAGAACTGGAAATATTCGTAATATCCGAGGCCGAACGACTGGTGGTAGCCCCAGCAGTTTTTCAGGCCGAGGCGCTGTTCCTTCGGACCGACGGTGTTCTTCCAGCGGTACGTGTCCCAAAAGCCGTCGCCGCCGCCATGCACGATACATCCGCCGGGAAAACGCATGAAACGCGGATGCAGGTCGGCGAGGGCCTGTGCGAGGTCCTTGCGCAGGCCGTGTCCCTTGTACGTGTCTTCGGGCATGAGGGAGACGACATCGACATCAACCGCACCCTGCGTCAGGAGAAGGATTTGCAGGTTGGCGTGCTGACTGTCCTTCGTCGGTGTGAGCACGGCTGTGTATTTCTGCCAAGTCTGTGCCGAGACGTCAAACGTGGTGTCGGCCAGCAGCACGGGAGGCTGACGGAATCCGCCGGGCTCCTGCAGCACGACGCGCACCTGCTTGGCAGCGCCTTCGACGTTGCGCAGGAAAGCGGAAAAGTCGTACTTCTGCCCTTCCTTCAGCACGATGCCGTCGAATCCGTCGTTCTGCAGCCCAAAACCTTTCCAGCCATTGTAGTCGTAATATTCCTTCACACGCTCGGCGACGAGGCGCATGTACGTCGGGTTGTTGGCGTTGAGGGGCTGGTCCATGCGCGGCTGAACGTAGCCGAGCGAATGGCCTGGGCGAACGGAGCGCCAGGCTGTGCCGGGTCCCCAGCCGTCACGTTCGTTGGGGCTGTACTCGAACGACCCGTTCTGCACCAGTTCAGCGTACAGTCCGCCGTCGGCCGACATCGAGATGTCCTCGAAGAAAATGCCGATCAATTCATCACTGATGGGTTTTCCACCCTCGGGCGCCTTCATGACTTTCTGGGCGTGAAGGCTCAACGTCGCAACCATCAACAAGGATGCGAAAAAGATACTTTTTTTCATCATGATAAAGCGTTATTTAGTTTGATAACATTCAAAGATACGGCTGACACGCTTCTGAGGCAGTTTCGGTGTGAACAGACTCACAAGGAACACCACAGGGAAGCCGCCTACCATGGCGATGGCGCCGCAGTTAATCGGGTTGATGGGATTGCCCAAAATCATGTTCACCACTGTCAGACCTACGCCCCAGACAAAGCATGCCCACACACTCGCCGTAGTCGTTCCGCGCCAGTACAGGCCTAGCATGAACGGCGCAAGGAAAGCACCCGCCAGCGCACCCCACGATATGCCCATGAGTTGGGCGATGAAGGTTGGCGGATTGAGCGCAATCATCAGCGAAATGACGATGAAGAAGACGATGAGCACGCGCATGACAACCACCTTGCGACGCTCCACCTTCTCTGATACCATGTCATCGATGCTACCCTCCTCCACCTCACCAGGCAATGCCTTTTTGTCACGGTAGATGAGGTCGAGTGTCATAGTCGACGACGAGGTCAGCACGAGTGAAGCCAGCGTTGACATGGAGGCCGAGAGCACGAGCAGCACCACGAGCGCGATGAGGATGTCGGGCAGCGAGGCCAGCATCGAGGGGATAATGGAGTCGAAGTCCAGACGGCCGTTGGGCAGCATGGGTGGTGTGCCGAACAGTCGTCCGAAGCCGCCGAGGAAGTAGCAGCCACCGGCGACGATGAAGGCGAACACCGTCGAGATGATCGTACCGCGACGGATGGCGCTTTCGTCCGTGATGCTGTAGAACTTGCCCACCATCTGAGGCAGTCCCATGGTGCCGAGCGACGTCAGCACCACCACACCGAGCAGTCCCCACGGGTCGGGTCCCCAGAGCGAGGCGAAGCCGCCATTCACGTCGGGCGCGTCGTCTGCAGGCAAGGCTGCCATCTTCTCGACCGCCGAGACCAGTCCGCCCTGCGAGGCCAGCACCGCTGCAATGACGGTGACGATGCCGAAGAGCATGATGATGCCCTGTATGAAGTCGTTCATGGCCGTGGCCTTATAACCGCCGAGGATGACATAGACCGCCGTCAGCACAGCCATGATGATGACACAATACTCATACGGAATGCCGAAACCCATTTCAAACAGCGTCGAGATGCCTTTATACACACCGGCGGTATAGGGAATGAGGAACACAAAGGCGATGATTGAGGCAGCCACGCGCAGGCCCTGGCTCGCAAAGCGGGTGCCGAAGAAGTCGGGCATGGTGCGGCTTTCGATGTGCTGCGTCATCAGTTTGGTTCTGCGTCCGAGAACAATCCACGCCAGCAGCGACCCGATCAGGGCGTTGCCCACGCCAATCCACGCACTCGACAGGCCGTATTTCCAACCGAACTGACCCGCATAGCCGACAAAGACGACGGCCGAAAAATAACTCGTTCCGAAGGCAAACGCCGTGAGCCATGGCCCGACGCTGCGTCCGCCCAGCACAAAGCCATCGACGCTCCGTGCCTGTTTTCTTGACCAAATGCCGACACCGACGGTGGCGACAAGGAATATCACTGTGAGAAGAATTTTGATGAACATAATGGAAGACCCACCCCCAGACCCTTCCCTTGTAGGGATGGGAGCAGAGAATGGGTAATGATTGATTATTCTAAATTAAAAAGCATATATATTTATAAATAGGTACAGAGGACTCAGTAACCACTCCCCTCCCTACAAGGGAGGAGCCTGGGGGTGGGTCTTCTTAATTAAACCTAATCTGCATCTGGCACATCACCGCATGGTTGGCACAGTGGTGGAACTGTCCGCCTGCGGTCGATGCGTTCTTATAGACATACTGAAGTTGTATGCGGCATTTTTTATAGAACCAGTACTGCAGACCGGCGATGGCCTTGTGCTGGTGCATGTGCAGGTCGGTGTTGAAGTTGAAGTAGTCGTACGAGCCGACCAAGTCCACCTTCGACGTGCCCAGCGGCACATTACCCGTCAGGTAGCCGCCACGGCTGCGCGCCTTTCCGTCCCAGCCTTCGAGCCATTCACCATGCAGGTTCAAGCCGCGAGACTTATAGTCGAAACCCGCCGACCAGCGGTTGCGCTTGTAGTTCTCACCCACGGCAATCGTCGGGTTGTAGAGCGACGTCGCCACGGCATGTCCGCGGCCAATCTGACCCGTAGCCACAAGATTGAGCCCCGTCACGGGACGATATTCCAGACGGCCGATGAAGTCCTTCTCGGCATTGCCGTCCTTACGGTTGATGCCCTGTCCGTTCATCACCTGCACCTCATAGCGCAACTTGCCGTCGTTCGTCTCGCCGTAGAGCGACAATCCGAGGTCACGGCCCGTCTGCCTGCCCATCAGCGGGTCACTGCCGCAACCCGACAGGTAGGTCACACCCTCAGAATAGACATCGATGGCCTCCATCGCCGTCGGCGACAGCGGGTTCTCAATCGTCAGCCCGTTCTTGAACTGACCGATTCTGACCGTCAGCGCCTTGTTCTGCGTCAGGCGATAGTCGGTGAAATACTCCAGCACCTCGCTCGAGAAGTCGTGCATGAACTGGAACGACCAACGGTCGGTCACCTGGCCGTTAATCCAGAAAATCGAGCGCTTCAGTTCGAAAGTGTTCTGGTCCGTACCGTTCGCGTGGTTGTAGTTGAAACCACCCTGCATGTAGCCGTGCACCTGGATGCGGTCAGCCAGTTCGCCCAGCAGCCCCCCTCCATCTCCCCCGCGAAGGGGGAGGACTTCAGAACTAACAGTATTCATTTTACCCTCTTCGTCTTGGGGCACTTCCCCGTCTGGGGGCAGTTGGAGGGAGGCTTCCACAGCCGCAGTACTGCCGAGCAACGCCAGCGATACGGCCAAAAACAATTTCACGTTCAGAAATCTTTTTGCCATAATAATATTGTGTTTGTTTGACATTTTGTTCGCAAAAACCCAAAAATCTTTGCAAATATAGTAAATCTTACCCACATACACAGCGTTTCCCGTAAAAAAACCACTTTCAGGCATAAAAGAATGCCAGAAACCCTCTATTTCCCATCGCTTGGCATAAAAACGCTAAGCGCTTGGAGAATATACGCTAAGCGCTTGGCGTGATGACGCTAAGCACTTGGCGTGAAAACGCTAAGCACTTGGCGTCTTTTTTCCAAGTACTTGGAGCAAGTGACAAATTGTCAAAAACATTTACAAGTCCTTGATTGCGTGTAGGGGCATAGCTCGTCTATGCCCAAATCGTTGAAGGGCGTAGACAAGCTACGCCCCTACAGGGAAACGTGACATTGCCCAATCGTACGCGCTCGTGTGTAAGGGAAATGCCATCATCATGGACGCCCCACGGGTCGTCCCTACAGGGCGCATATTCAACTACCACTTGTAGG
>R23__coassemble_764_pt1 | contig 18982 bp, 14 predicted proteins | sample R23__metabat2_high_PE_006 | metagenome-assembled genome bin R23
TGCAGCGGAAACAGTTGGAAAACCCACAAAATCAGCGGATTTTAGACTTCCAGCTCGCTCCTCAAAAAGTAAGAAACTTAGTGTTTACTAATTTTATTTATTAACTTTATTTATTAATTAAAAAAAGTAAGATTATGAAGAAGATTCTTTTGACTGCTGTTTTGGCAGTATCTGCTCTCGCAGCAAGCGCTCAGGTATGGGTCGGTGGTAGCCTCGGTTACACTCACCGTGACGTAGATGGTGTTGACGCTACAAAGCACAACGTATTCAAGGTAGCTCCTGAAGTTGGTTATCAGCTCAGCGACAAGGTTGACCTCGCTATCCAGCTCGCTTTCGAAAGCGACAAGCGCGGTACTGCTGACGCCGTTACTCACTTCGCAGTTGCTCCTTATGTTCGCTACACTTTCTACCAGACTGGTGCTGTTGGTTTCTTCATCGACGGTGGCTTCAGCGTTAAGACTTCGAGCGTAGACGGTGACAAGGCTGAATTCGGTATTGGCATCAAGCCGGGTATCAAGTTCGCTGCTTCTGACAAGGTTACTTTCGTATCTCGTCTTGGCAACATCGGTTACCTGATGAATGCTGACAACGTTGACAAGCAGAAGCGTTATGGCATCGGCGTTCAGAACGCTATCGAATTTGGTTGCTACTACACATTCTAATATGTGAGTCACATCAATCAAAGCCAAGCGGGACACCATCTGGTGCCCCGCTTTTTTGTGCTATCATAATTCGGCTTGTTAAAAGTTTAGGGGAGTCAGAACGACCGTGAACAGGCGGTCGATGCATGGCACCTGGAATTCGGGTGACGGAACGCCACTCCAACTGTCGATACATTCCTGCCCCATCTGCACTTGGTCGATGCAGACCTGGGTGAACGGTTGCGGCTGAAGGTCGGCTGGGTGAACGTTTCCTTTATCCTCGCCGCCATCTAGTTGGCTGATGGTGTAGTTCAGGGCCGATGCCGAGAATGGACGCTCTGCGCTGAACTCCACTCCGCAACCACCAGCACGGAGCACACGCCACCAGCGCACGTCGGTCTTGGTGCCTGTCTCCTGCACGCGCACATAGGGATGGAACTGTTCGGTGACGCTCTGCCGGTAAATGCCCAGCAGTGCCGCGGCATTGCGGTTGGAATAGTTCTCCCATGGTCCGCGTCCATAATACTCCAACTGATTGTACTCGCGCGGCATGGTCAGCGTGAGACCGTAGCGGAACATATTGGGAGCCTGATGGTCGGAATCTGTTGTCATGGCTTCGGTGATGCTCAACATTCCCTCTGGTGCGAGATTGTAGGTCATCTTAAGTTGGCAATGCACCGCTGGCATCTGATACTGGGCTACGACGATGATATGCCCATCCACCATCGTGCTGTCGAATGCCGTCAGCGTCAGTTCAGGGTCTTTCCATGGACGATATTTCTTGTGCAGTTTGGCACCGTAGTCGTTGTCGGTCGGTGCACGCCAGAAATTCGGCCGCAACTCGGTGCCAGGCAGGAGCAGCGGCTGACCGTTGACGGTGTATTGGCAGAGGAAACCCGTTTGAGGGTTGAAGGCTATCTGGGCTTGATGGTTTCCTGCTGCAGGATGCTGTGCCTCAGACGAATGTAGAACAAACTGCTGATAGGCCACTTCGTGTCCTGCTTCCATCACCGCTTCAGCTTCTTTCAGTACATAGCGCACGTTGAGCAGCCATTCGCCTTCGCCGCTGGTCGTAATACCCTTGATAGAGAGCCGTGCCGTCTGCTGAGGTTTTACATCAAGGTTCTCAATCACGCCTGTCTTCATGGCAACTCCATTGCGCAGCAGCGTCCATTCGACGCGACAGTTAGATAGGTCGCGGAAGAAGTTCTCGTTGTGGACAGAGAGGCAAAGGTCTTCCTTGTCGGTAGGAGCAGTCATCTCCGTCCAAATATTTTGGTAGTAATAACGCACTTCGTAGGCATGGGGATTGGGCTGGCGGTCGGGACCAAAGAGACCGTTCACGCAGAAGTTCTTGTCGCCCGTGCGAGTCGAAGCCCAGTCGCCGTCAAAGAGATATGTTCCGTTGCTGAATACGGCCTGATCGGAGAAATCCCAAATGAAACCGCCCTGAAACTTGGAATAGCGGCGAATCATCTCCCAATACTTGAAGAACTCGCCCAGGGAGTTGCCCATGGCATGGGCATATTCGCACATGATCATCGGCTTCTGCTTGTCGGGGTTCTCGTTGTAGTTGATGCAGCGGTTGTAGGGCGGGTACATCGGACAATAGATGTCGGTGGCACGCTGCGTGTCGTAGGCCTGCTCGAATTGGATGGGGCGGCTCTTGTCTTCTGTTTTCAGCCAGTCGTAAACCTGCTCGAAGTTTTCACCGTAACCACATTCATTGCCCATGCTCCAGATGATGACGCTGGGGTGGTTGCGGCGCGAAGCCACATGGCGCTGGTTGCGCTCCATGTGTGCCTTTCGGAACAGCGGGTTGCGTGCCAGCGTCCGTTCCTTGAAACCCATGCCGTGGCTCTCGATGTTCGTCTCGCTGACCACATAAAGGCCGTATCGGTCGCAGAGTTCATACATGTAAGGGTCGTTGGGGTAGTGGCTCATGCGCACAGCGTTGATGTTCCACTGCTTCATCAGCCTCACGTCGGCTTCCATGCGCTCGTGGCTCACGACATAACCTGAGTGAGGGTCGAGTTCGTGACGGTTCACACCTTTGATGAGCACTGGCTGCCCGTTGACCAGCAACTGAGCGTTGCGAATCTCGATGCGGCGGAAACCTACGTTGAGGGTGATGTCGTCGCCGGCATCACTGGTGATGTGCAAGGGGTAGAGATTGGGCGTTTCTGCTGTCCAGAGCCGGGGATGCGAGACCGTGAGCGAAGGATTTCCGTCCAGCGTTGCCGTCCATTTCACCCTGCCCTTCGTCTTGACATTTAGCACGATGCGCCCTTCGGAAAAGTCGTCGTTGAGCAGCGCATCTGCCGTGACGTCTGTGATTCGGTTCTTGGGCCGTGCTGCCAGATAGGTTTCACGGGCAAAGCCTTTGAAACGGAAGAAGTCCTGGTCCTCCAGATAACTGCCGTCGCACCAGCGACGCACCTCCATGCGCACCTCGTTGCTCCCGCCGAAGTTCACGTAAGACGTCACGTCGAACTCTTGCTCCAACTTCGAGTCTTCGCCGTAGCCGATAAAGTGGCCGTTCACCCACACGCTAACACAACTTGTCACGCTGCCAATGTGCAAAATGACGTCGCACTTTTTCCACGCCTTTGGCACCTGCCATATTCGCGTGTATGTGCCGCAATAGTTCATGCTGTCGGGCAGAGTTGGGGGATTGCTTTTCCACCATGTCTTCCACTCGTAACCTTCGCCGCTGTACATGGGTGCTCCAACGCCGTTCAGTTCCCACATTCCGGGGATAGGCATGGAATGGACGGTGGGAAAAGCCTCACACTTGAAGTTCCACATGCCGTGCAGCGACAAACGCTGTTCGTTTTTGTTCGTAAAGTCATTGTGCGTCTCCAGGCGGTTTACTTCGTTCACGTCTGGATTCAACCACACGGGTGCTTCTTGTGCCAGCATGGTGAGTGACATGCCAGCGAAAAGCGTGAAGACGATAATCGTATTTTTCATATATCTATTGGTGAGTTAATTGACGTATGGCTTCGGCACAACGATGGCCGACGATGTCTTTGTCCTGAGGGTGAATGTCGTTGGCCTCGCCTGTGTCGATGGTGATGACGAGCGCTGAGTTCGGAATGAGCGTGGCAGCACGGTACTGCTCATGGCGGATATGTGTCCAGCCGTCCCGTTCGGCAGGATAGTTGGGGGCGTCGTAGCGTGGCAACTGCACAATGACAAAGGGCACTTCACGTCTTTGCTGCTCGCGCCACGATGCTGCCAAAGCCGCGAGATAGTCGGCGTATTGGTCGGCGTTGTTCACGTTCGACTCGCCCTGATACCACACCATGCCACGAACCGGAAAGTCGCGCAATGGAGCAATCATGGCATTGTAGAGGGCTGCTGGACAATCGACAAAATACGTGCTTGCAGGACGTGGAGGCATGGTGCATCCGACAGCCATTGTGGCCGTTTCGGCAAAGGGGAAGGTCTGTCCCGCCACATTCAATTCATAGCGTTTCCCAAAAGTAAAACTCGGTTTGCCGCTCTGTGACATCAGGTGGACGACGATGTCGTTCTTACCTGCCTTGAGAACATGGGCTGGCACCGTGTAGATGCGCGGTGGATACTCGTATGTGGTGTTGCCGACGAAGTGACCGTTGACAAAGGTCGAGTCGGCATCTTTCATCGCACCGACACGCAGTTCGGCAGGCATCTCGGCCAGCGACGGTGGCAATGTGATGCTGAAATGAAACCAGTAAGAACCGTTCTGACCGTTACTCCAGTCCGTGAACACATCGACTGGCAGCCACGTGTCAAAGCCCTCGTTTTTCCATTTGTAAAGCACAGTGTCGCTGGCGTTCATCTGCCTCTCCCATTGACGAAAAGCCCTTTGTTCGGCGCGAGCAACCGAGTCTGTCCAGTTGATCTGCTGGTGTTTCGGTTGCTGAAATTCATAGGCGTAGCGGTCGAATGTCTCCAGCACTTCTTGAGGCATCCAGGCCTGCACCTGTGTGCCACCTACGGCACTGTTAATAATGCCAATGGGCACATCGCTTTCTGCTTGCAGTTCACGAGCCATGAAGTAACAGAGCCCGCTCACCTCGCCGCAGTTTTCCGGCGTGATGTTCTGCCACGGACGAATGTGCACGTCGTCGTTGGGCTGGAGATAGTTGTACTGATGTGGAAATTTCAGGTAGCGGATGCGGTCGTTGTCATAGTCGCGCACCTGTTCGCCGACTACATCCATGCAGCGCCGGATGGGCAGTTCCATGTTCGACTGCCCGCTGCACAGGTACACGTCGCCCACGAGAACGTTATGTATGACGTGCTGTCCGACTGTCAGTTCGTAAGGTCCGCCCGCTTTCATCTTGGGCAGAAGCACACGCCAGGAGCCGTCGGCTGCAGCCGTGGCTGTGGCGCTTTTCCCGTTCATTGAGACTTTGACCAAAGTTCCAGGTGCAGCCCAGCCCCACACAGGAATGCGCCGATCGCGCTGAAGCACCATGCCGTCGCTGAAGAAACGAGGCAGACGCAGACGATCGGTCTGGGGCAGTTGCTGTGGGTCGGGAGCCGTGTAGTTATCGATGTCCAGTCGATAGTCCATCAGTTCACGAAGCGTAAACACGGGAGCAGGACTGTCTTTCGGCAATGGCTGGCGTGAGAAGGTCTGAAAATACAGCAAGCAGGCATCGCGCCACCACTGCGCATCGTCAGCCTGACGGCGGAAACGCCATAGTTGTTCTTCGTAAAGTTCACGGTCGATGTAAGGACGCATTGCCTCCCATGTGCTGACAAAGTGTTGCGCCTCGGTCACACCGCGGTCGTACTGATGGCACAACGATTCCCAGAGCGTGCTGCCGTCCTTCATCCGATGCGTCCATGGCACATGGTGGAACCACAGCAGCAGTTCCTCGGGACAGGTGTCCACATTGTTGTAGAGCGAACGCAACGGTTCGGGGTAGAGTAGGGTGTTCCCCGAGCCGTTCTCGTCGCGCAGACATGGTTCGCGGTGGTCGGTGCGGTTGAACCCAATGCCGATGGTGTCAGCACGATGATAGTAACGCGGCAGCCAATCCTCGCGCCATCCCTGACGTTCGCACCAAGGCTCGGGACCGTAGTGATGGCCGCCAGCAAAGATGTGGTGCAGGCCGAGCGGCATCATGTAACGCACCAACGTGGGATGGCTCTGCATCAGCAAGTCGCTGACAGTACGGACAAAACGCGTGTTTTTGCTATAGTTCTCGCGCAGGAAATCCTCTGCAATCTGGCGTGGTGAATCATTTGGATTGTTGGCCAGTCGGCCGAATGCCATCCAGTTGACCTGTGCCAACGGGTTCGCCGTCCAATTCGCTGCGTCGCCGATGTTCGACACGCCAGCCACACCTTCGAGTCGTACTCCTTGCGCCTCCAGTTGCTGGAAAAAGTCGGACCACATCGGTGCCAGATAACACGTGTGGATGCTGTGTCCCGTGTACTCCTGTGTGATTTGCAACTCGGCCATCAGTCTCGTGTGCTTCATGGCGAAAAAGAGCGGTGAGGGCGGTTCTGTGGGCTGAAAGTCGATGGGACCGTTCTTGACTTGCAGGATGACGTTGTCGGCAAACTTTCCGTCCAGAGGAACAAACTCGTCGTAGGCCTGGCTGGCACGGTCGCCACCGTTGGAGGCATAGACGAAAGCACGCCACATGACAATGCCGCCATACGGTTTTAACGCCTTTGCCAGCATGTTTGCACCATCGACATGCGTACGCCCGTAGTCCATCGGTCCAGGCTGTCCCTCGCTGTTGGCTTTGACCAAAAATCCGCCGAAATCAGGAATCAGACGGTAAATCTCCTCTGCCTTCATTTGCCACCAATGAATCACTTTCTCATCGAGCGGGTCGGCTGTTTTGAGGTCGCTCAGCGATAGGGGTGAGGCAAAATTGACCGACAGATAGACGCGCAATCCGTAAGGGCGCAACACCTCGGCAATCCGTGCGGTCTTGCGCAACATGTCGGTCGAAAGCATGCGCGGGCTGGCATTCACATTATTGAGTACAGTCCCGTTGATGCCATAGTCGCGGTTCCTACGCCCATATTCCTCATAACGTAAGCGCAGGGCTTCGGGCATTGGGGTGTTAGCATCGGCAGGGATTTCTTCCCATTTCCAAATCGAGCGTCCGGCATAGCCACGCTCAACCGTGCCGTCGGGATTGTCCCAGTGGTTGAGCAGACGCAGTCTGAAAGGCTCGGCCTTCAGCACAAGAGCGGCTGTGGCGAGCAGTAAAAGCAAGGTGATACGTCTCATATAGACTACAAAATTACGCTTTTTGACGCATTAATCCAAACGGATGCACAGAAAAAAGACTGTACATCCGTTCGGGGAAAAAACAAATAAAATTGTCTTTAAGGCATATTCAATTTTTTACTTACAACGGAAAAACTCGGAAATTCTCGGAAAAACACGAAACATTCCGTTTGTTTCCGCAGCTCGCCGTTAAAATTTTCAATTTTTAATTTTTAATTTTTAATTTTCTTCGTACCTTTGCAGCGCTTTGGCCGAAACACTTCAACAAGGTCAAAGCGACATCATGCGCTTGTGGCGGAATTGGTAGACGCGCCAGACTTAGGATCTGGTGTAGTAATACGTGCAGGTTCGAGTCCTGTCAGGCGCACAACTTTTTTTGCAATGTTTCGCTGTTCCCTTTCTTTATTACAGCAGGCATAGATTCCTACTCATTTTGCTCACTCAGATTTTTAACTCCAAGCGCTTGGCGTTATCACGCTAAGCACTTGGAGAAACAACGCTAAGCACTTGGCGTTGTCACGCTAAGTACTTGGAATGAGTGACGAACTTCTCAGAACAGCTCAGAAGTTCACCTTCCGTTCGGGTTCTGTAAACGAACAGAAACGGGCTGTGGCTTGGGTGATGTAAAGGACGGCCATGTTGTCGTCATCGGCTTTGTACATCGATTTCAAGCCTTCGTTGCGATTGAGGAATTCTTCCTTGACGCTGAGCGTTTCGTCGTTCACCAGTGTGCCGCTCAGACGCATCCATTCGCTGCCCGAGGGTTTCAAGGCGCAGATTTCAAACTTTCCGTTCTTGTCCATCTGCTTGTAAACGTCTTTCACTTTACCCGTCATGATGTAGAGACGACCGTCGATAATCTCTGAAACGCCGAAGGGACGGACACGGGGCTGGTCGCCATCGACGGTGGCAATAAAGAATGCGCCGCACTCTTTCAGATATGCCTGCACTTCCTGCATGTTTGCTTGTTTCATTTGCTTTCTTGTTTATGGGGTTTAACACTTCCTGAAAGGCTTTATTTCACTTTCCAAATCTTCAGGCAGATGGTGCCGTCGTTTCCTCCGTTGACACTGGGTTGACAAATGAAGATGGCATTGTTCAGCCATGCGTACTTGCTGTCTCGGGGTGCTTCGAACTGGGGAACGGTGCGGAAGTAGAACTGTCCGTTTCCGTTTTCGTCCTTGCTGAGGCTGATCAGGCCTTTGTTGCGGACGTGGATGTTCACGCCGTCGTCCGTCCGAATGTTGTAAATGGCTTCGAGTTCCGTACGGCCATGTTCGTTGTCTTGCAACTGATAGTCTGCACCGCCAGGCAGGATGGCTCCTCGTATCTGAGGACCTTCGAACGTGCCGCCGACAATGGGGATGACAAAACGGTTGCCGTGAGATGTCTGCCCTACCTGGAAAGCACCTTCGCATCTGACTTTCAGTTCCATGACAAACTCCATCTGAGGAGCCTCGTCCTGCGCTTTCATGCTGCCGAAGACAGAGAGGAGCAGAATGATGAGAATCGTTTTCATAATCATGTTTCTTTCGGGTTGATAGGCAAAGTTAGTGATTTTGACGATAAGTATTGCACGTTTGCTGACGATTTTTTCTTTTTTCCAATGAGAACCGCCATTTTGCCAAAAGAACGGGCACTTTGTAGTCGTTAGTGCTTTTTAAGGGTGCAATGCAGCAAAAAATACGGCAAGGCTATGTCGGCAAGAATACTATTTGCTAACTTTGTGTCCGAGAATCACAACATTGCGTCAGATGAAAAAGTTTATCATTGTATGGGTTGCGCTGCTGATGTGCCAAGCCATGAATGCACAGCAGGAGCATACGGAACGTAAGAAAGTGGCCGTCGTGCTGAGTGGCGGCGGAGCCAAGGGCATGGCCCACATCGGTGTGCTCAAGGTGCTGGAACGTGCCGGCATTCCCATCGACATCGTCACGGGTACGTCGATGGGCAGCATCATCGGCGGTCTCTATGCCATCGGCTACAACGCCCACTCGCTCGATTCCATGGTGCGTGTACAGGACTGGAGTTACGTCATCACCGACAAGGAGAACCTGAGCAACCAGAGTCTCAGCGACCGTCGCACCCTGCTCGGTGCACAGATTTCCTACTACTATACCACGCTCGTCGGTCCTCTTGGCGCATCCCTCGGCTACAGCAACCACACCAAGAAACCCTATTTCTTCCTCAACCTCGGCTATGAGTTTTAGGAGGACTGAAAGAAATTGGGATAAATTTGGATAAATTTTGCACTTCGTTCACGTGTTTTTTATGTGGCCGAAGGCAATAAATGTCTCCCAATTTCTTTCAGTAATATTCCCAAGTTTTTATGCGCTTGGAAAAAACACGCTAAGCACTTGGCGTGATTTCTCCAAGTACTTAAAAGGAGTGTTTTAGGGTAGTGTGTCGGGCGTGTTGAGCCTTTCCCATTCGAGCGATGCCCAAATGAAGGGACCGACACCCTTGGCATCGTTGTCGCGCTGGGGCTCTGAAAAATAATAGTCGAAGGAGCCGTCGCGCCGACGGTCTTCCTTCACATGAGGCGCTGCACGGCGTACCTGCTCGCTAAGGCCTGGACCGAGTCCGGCGACGGAGCAGCAGTGGGTGAGCGAGAGGGTGCTGTCGGCATTGACCTGGACAAAATGACGAAGGATGCCTTCGTAGGCCAGTCGCCCTGCCTCTTGGTAAGTGGAATCGACATAGCCCAGCCGTGCGGCTTTGAGCAGACTGTAGGCGAACATGCAGGAACAGGTGGCCTCGAGATAGTTGCCCGGGCGCTCAGGTGCATCCATGACCTGATACCACAGGTGGCTGTCGGCGTCTTGCCAACGGACGACAGCCGCCAACGTTCGTCGGAGCAACTGGACGACTTCCTGACGCCGTGCATAGTGCTGTGGCAGTGCGTCGAGCAGTTCGACAAGGGCCATGGTGTACCATCCCTGGGCACGTCCCCAGCAGTGGCGGCTCTGACCTGTCACGGGGTCGGCCCAGAACATCTGGCGTGTCTCGTCCCAGGCATGACGGTTGAGGCCTGTGGCTGGGTCGAAGGTGCGGGTGTAGGTGGCGAGGACTTGGTCGGTGACGTCGTCGTAAATCTTCGTGGCCTCGCGTTCGTCCATGAGCATCGAGGCGGTGAGTGTACGGAAGGGAAGTCCCATGAAGATGCCGTCGAGCCACACCTGATAGGCATAGATGGCTTTGTGCCAATAGACATGGTCGGCCGTGGTGCGTGGCTGCTGCTGGAGTTGGCGCATCAGTGTCTGCAGGGCCAGCAGGTTCTTGTGTTCGGGATGCTGGGCATACATGCGTGCCAGGAAATGGCCTGTACGCACGTGGTCGAGGTTGTACTCGTCGAGATGGTAGCCGCGAATCTGCCCCTGTGCATCAATCATTGTGTCGGTGTATTGCTGGCAGTAGGCCCACAACGACGTGTCGCCATATTGCAGGTAGGTGTCGAGGATGGCCTCGAGTTCGATGCCCATCACATAACTCCATTTCGGACGGCTGGAGAAGTCGAGCAGAAAACTACGGGGTGTGCGACGCATCTCGGAATGGGCCATCCACTGGCTGTAGTGGTCGTAGGGTGGCTGCTGGAGATAGAGGGAACCGTTGACGAAGACATTCTGCAGACAGACATCGCGCATCAGGCCTGTGTGCTGAAAACCCCGTCGGACACTGTCGAAACGGCAGTTCTGCACCGTCACGTCGCTGACGAGGGTGCTGTCGTCCAGTCCGATGATTTGGACGCCATAGGTTGACCGACGGCAGGTCACGTTGTCCATCCCTATCTGCCGAACGACGGGCAGATGACCACGGCAACATGCCTCGTGCGGTTCATAGTCGAGGTTGATTTTCATAATCGACTCGCGACATTCGCCGACACGGATGTTGCGCATCTGTATGTTCTCAATCACACCGCCGCGACAGGTGTTGGTCTTGATGCGCAACACACGTTCGAGATGGGGAGAATCCATCGTGCAGTCGTGGGCAAAGACGTTTCGGCATCCGCCGCTGATTTCAGAACCGATGACCACGCCGCCATGTCCGTTCTGCATCCGACAGCGGCGCACGATGATGTTCTGGCTGGGCATATTGCGACGTCGGCCGTCGTTGTTTCGTCCGCTCTTGATAGCGATGCAGTCGTCGCCGGTGTTGAAGAAGCAGTCTTCGATGAGTACACGGTCGCAAGACTCGGGGTCGCAGCCGTCGCCGTTGGGGCCGTCGTTCTCAAAACGGACGCGCCGCACGGTCACATCGGTCGATTTGAGGGGATGCAGCACCCAGAAAGGCGAACGCAGCAACGTGACATCCTCAATCAGAATGCGCTGACACTGGTTGAGACCTATCAGTTGCGGCCGCATGCCATCCTTCGCCGTAAACATACGCTGTGGGTGGCGACGCCCTTTTGCATCGACCATTGGTACGTTGTCCTCGCCGTTTTGCAGAAGGCGCTGCCGTCCGCCCAACTTCTGGCTGACGCCGCCTTCGACCCATCCATAGCGAGGAGCACCACACCAGGGCCACCACGTCTGCCTGTTGCCTCCACCGTCGATGGTGCCACGGCCCGTGATGGCGATGTCGTGTGCCTTGAACGCATAGATGCAGGGCGAAAGATTGTAGCAGTCGAGACCTTCCCACGAGGTTTCGACGATGGGGTAGAGTTCGGGTTGAAACACAAATTCCAGCACGGCGCCCTCGTCGACATGCAGACAGACGCCGCTCTTCAGTTGTAGCGCACCCGTTCGGAAAGTCATGCCTGCCGGCACCACCACACATCCGCCGCCCCGCTTGGCACAGCGGTCGATGGCACGCTGAATGGCCCGCTGGTTCTTCTCGGGCGAAGACTGGCTGCTGGCGCCATAGGCCGTGATGTCATAAACGGTTGTGGAAATCGTGGGTTGCTGAATGCTCTCTTCAATGCTGCGATAGAGAACATCGTCCCATCCGACGGCCGTGAGGGGCAGGCAAACGAATGCAAGGAGAATGAAGAACTGTCTCATGGAGGATTTATGAAAGCAGCAGCACAACGGCCGCTATCTGGACAAGGAGGATGAGGGGAATGCCATACTTGAACTTCTTGTGCATCGTCTTATGGTGCCAAACCTTCATGCCGAGCCACGCTCCGATGCTGCCTCCCAGCACGGCAAGCGTCAGCAGGGCCGTCTCTCTGATGCGCCACTTGGCCCTCTTGGCTTTCCACTTGTCAAGTCCATAGGTAAAGAACGTCGCCACGTTGATGGTCACGAGGTAAACCAGGATGATATTTGTGAAGTTCAGGTGTTCCATCTTGCTTAATCAGTTGTTTGTCATCGAGACGTCCGCCTCACCTTCGGCCACGAGCGATGGTATTTCCTCGTTTTTCTCGTGGACGAGGATGGTGGCATGAGTGAGGTTTTCGTTGGCAAATTTCTCGTTCAATCCACCAAGTTTGGATGTTTTCGTGTTCATATTGTGTGCCAAAGTTACGATTAAGCGAGCAAAAAAACAACTTTGCTTGAGTTTTTTCGAGTTTTAGCGTTTTTCTGCGGAGAATTGCGTAATTTTGTAACCGAAATAATCACGAATTGTCTAATCGTTTAATAGGTTTGACGAATGAAAAAGATTATCAACCCCTGGCGCAACCATCCTGGCTATAACTGCTTTGGTTGCTGTCCCGACAACCCCATCGGGCTTCATCTGGAGTTCTACGAGGATGGCGACAGCATCGTCAGCACGTGGAACCCGCAGCGGAACTATCAGGGCTGGGTGGATACGATGCACGGCGGCATCCTGAGCACGCTGATTGATGAGGTGTGTGGATGGGTAGTCACCCGTAAGTTGCAGACCAGCGGCTATACGGTGCAGATGAATGTGAAGTTTCGCAAGGCTGTCCCGACCACGGAGCCCGAACTGACCATACGTGCCAAGGTGTCGAAACAGGTGCGCAACCTGGCCTATATCCATGCGGAGATCACCAACTCGAAGGGTGAACTCTGCAATGAGGGCGAGGTGGTTTACTTCCTGATGAACGAGGAAAAAGCCAAGGAAATGGGGTTCCTGCATTGCGACGTGGAAGAATGAGAACCATCAGAGAGGTCAGACCGACGGACATGGCTGCGGTCATGGACGTCATGGAGGCTGCCAAGGGCATCATGCGGCAGTCGGGTAATCTGCACCAATGGGGCGAAGGTTATCCGTCGGAGGCCGTCATTACGTCCGACATGCAGCGTCATGGCGGCTTTGTGGTCGAAGAGGATGGGGCCGTGGTGGCCTACTTCGCTTTTCTGCCTTCACCCGAACCGACCTACGACCGCATCTACGAGGGTGAGTGGCTGGACGACGTGCAGCCCTATCATGTGGTCCATCGCATCGCCAGTTATCCCGACGTCCACGGCATCTTCGACGACATCATGGCGTTCTGCTTTGCCCACGATGCCAACATCCGCATTGACACCCATCGCGACAACACCATCATGCAGCACAATATCGCCAAACATGGCTTTACCTATTGCGGCATCATCTACCTGGCATCAGGCGACGAGCGCTTGGCGTATCAGAAAAAATGACAATTTTTAAATTACATATTACAATTTTCAATTTCTTGTTTTCGGTGTTGCTTTGCTGCTCGGCAAGGGCAGACGAACCCACGCTGAAGATACTCGACATCGGCAACAGTTATGCGTTGGACGCGACGATGATGTTGCCGAAACTCATTACTGCCAGCGGTGTCGATCAGGACAGGATTTGCGTGTATGTCTGCTTCCGAAAAGAAGGCTCGTTTAAGAACTGGTACGACATCTATAACGACGTGGATTCACTCGATTACTATGTGGTTTACAGACGTGGCGGGACGTTGCCCTGTGCAGCGCCCACAGGAACGGGAAAGGGTGGCGACGGCAGTCTGTTCCGTCGCCTGCTGACCGAGGAGAAATGGGACATCATTCTGCTGCATCAGGTGCGCACCTATGCCCCTTATTACTTTACATGGAGCGGCACGGGGGCTGCGGGTTACATGAATGAGTATCTTTCCGTGATACGCGAACATCAGCCCCAGGCACGGTTGGGTTTTGTGCTGTCGCACAGCCAGTGGAGCGACTATCCCAAGAATGTCGAGAAGTCGTCGTACCTGCGTTGGCAGAAGACGGCTGAGAGTACGCGCCAGTTCTGCGCCGACCATGACGTCGATTTGGTGGTACCCTACGGCACGGCCATCGAGAACCTGCGTACCACGTCGCTGAACAACGAGTATGACCTGACGCGCGATGGTACCCACGTCTGCACGGGATTGGGGCAGTATGCATCGGCATGCTGCTACTTCGAAGCCTTGATTGCACCCTTCACGGGCGTTTCCATTCTCGGCAATCCCTATCGGTACGATGCGTCGGACGCAACGACTCCATACCCTGCCATCAGCGTGACCGACGACAACGCCACGATGGCCCAATGGGCAGCCATCCTTGCGGTGCAGAATCCCTACGAATGTACGAATCCCGAGCATTACGTCACCGGCATCGAAACAAGTACAAAGGACCCAGTACAACGTACAACTTATGACCTTTTGGGAAGTCGCTCTACAAATTACAAAAAAGGCATCCACATTGTCGTGGATGCCTATGGAAAGAGGCACAAGGTGTTGTTCGGAAAACCTTGAACGCCTTACTACTTAAACAGTTTTTGCGCCATCATGTAGAGGCTTCGGCGCCATGTCAGGAACTCATGGGCCGTACCCTCTGAGATGTAGGCCTCGGCATTGAATCCTGCTGCCTGCAGGTCGGCCACGGCTTTGCGGACACGGTCGGGACCTTCCTTGCTGCCGCAACTGATGAAGATGTAATCGACCTGTTTCTTGTCTTTAATCTCGTCGGGGGTGTAGATGCCGCCGCTCAGGATGCCGTAGTGGCCGAAGACCTCGGGACGTGCCAGCGTGATGGAGTGTGTCTCCATGCCACCCATCGAGAGTCCGGCCATGGCGCGGTTCTTCTTTTCTGCCTTTGTGCGGAAATGACTGTCGATGTAGGGCACCAGTTCGTCCACCAACACATGCTGGAAATCCTCGGCCACTTTTCCGCGGTCGAACGGACGTCCGAACACGACATCGTTGGTCATGCCGTAGGTCATCACGACGATGAACGGCAGCGCCTTTCCATCGGCAATCAGATTGTCCATGATGATGTTGGCCTTGCCCTGGACAGGCCATGTGGTCTCGTTCTCGCCCCATCCGTGTTGCAGGTAGAGCACGGGATAGCGCTGCTTCTTGTTCTTCTCGTAGTCGGCAGGAGTATAGACGTAGGCCACGCGGAGTTGGTCGCCAGCGACCTTGCTGGGGAAGAGTATCTTCTGCACATTGCCGTGTGGAATGTCAGTGCGATCGGCATAGAAGTCATCGTCGTGAGCCGGCACTTCGACGCCACTCATCCAGCGTGCTCCACCATAGTAACTGTTGGTGCCCGGGTCAACAACCTGTGCTCCGTCGATGGACAGCGTGTAGTAGTGGAAACCTTCGTCTTCGGGCAGGAGAGTAGTGCCCATCCACGAACCGTCCTTCTGCTTCTTCAGCACGGTGCCGCCCATGCCACCGCCATGACCGGCAGAGGCAATGACGTAGCGGGCTTCGGGTGCCGTCACACGGAAGCGCACATAACCCTGTGAGTTGACTTGCGGATACTCCTGACGGGGCTGGCATGTGGCCGACGGACGGAAATCTTCCTTGATGTCGGGATGGTCGGTCGAAGGAATGAAGTCGCGGATGACGCGGTACACGTTCTTGGGCTTATACTCGCGGTCGAAGGGCAGGGGATAGTTGTTCTCGCCCAACCACGAGTCGCGGTCGCTGAGGTTCCAGAAAGTCACGCAATCAACCTTGTCGGCATGACGGCGCATGACACGGAACACGGAGGCATACTGCGCTTCTTGCAGCAGACGCTGGTCGGCGGTGATGTTTGCCCTTTCGTTGCGGCTGAAACGCAACTGTCCGCCCATCTCGGTATTCACGCGAATGTCCAGTTCCGTCATGTGAATGTGGTCCACAATCTCTGCATACTTGCTGACGGCGGCTTCGATATCCTCCTCCGAAGGTCCGTAGATGTTGTAGTGGCCCTGCATGCCGATGCCGTCGATGGGCACACCGGCAGCCTTCATCTCCTTGACCATGTTGTAGATGCGATCACGCTTCACAGGGTCGCACTCGTTATAGTCGTTGTAGAAGAGCAGGGCATTGGGGTCGGCCTCGCGGGCATATTCGAAAGCCTTGCGAATGAACTCGTCATTGCCGCAAATCTTGAAGAACGTCGATTCGCGCAGTGGCTGACGTCCGCCATCGGCAATGGCTTCGTTGAAGACGTCCCAGCAATAGACCACGTCCTTGTAGCGGTTGACCACCGTGTGGATATGCTCCCGCATACGCTGGAAGAGCACTTCCTTGCTGACCAACTGGTGTTTCTTGTCGTAGAACATCCATTCGCCGATTTGGTTGTGCCACATCAGGCAGTGGCCACGCAACTTGATGCCATGCTGACGGCAGAAATTCGCCACACGGTCGGCACGTTGCCAGTTCCATTTGCCCTCTTCGGGGTGAACGGAAGCAGGTTTCATGTCGTTCTCGGCCGTGATGATGCTGAACTCACGATCCAGCAAAGCGACCTGAGCGGCGTCCGAGATATTAGGTTGGTGGACAGCCACGCCTACAAGGAAATAGTCCTTGTACGCATCTTTCAAACCTTTGCTGTCCTGTGCCTGGGCAACAGTGACAGACAAGACACAAAGTGTCAGAAAAAGAATCATTTTCATGCTTGTTAGTTGTTAGTATTGTGTGTTGTGTAAAACTCCCCACAAAGGTACGTATAAAATTAAAAATTAAAAATTAAAAATTAAAAAATATCGCAAAATAGTTTTTGCGCGTGTTTTTGAACTGATTTTGTGGCCAAGTCTTTGATTGTTTGTCTGCTGAGACTTGGTATTTCCATACCCATTATTCCATAAAAAAGGGCATAGACAAACTATGCCCCTAAAACTCATTTAGTTGGTTTTACCAGATGCTGCGGCTCAGTTGCATCAGGTCGCGGTCGTGATGCTGAACCGGATAGCACTTGTTGTCGAGAATCATCGTGACGCCCGTTTCCTCGTTGTAGGGCTCCCACTTCGGCACACCCTTCGTGTTGGGGTTACCCGTTTTGATGAAAGCGAGCCAGATGTTGCTGATGAGTTTTTCAAACTTGTAGGCAGCAGGCGAGGCACCAGTCATCTCGCGTTGCAGGCTGACATTGTGGAGCATGAAGGGCAGCTCCATGCCATGAGAGGCACCCAGCGCATTGCTTTCGGGTTTCCAGGTGAAGAGGTAGAGGTAGGCAGGAGCACCGCCCTGTCGTGATTTGGCTGCTGCCTGACGTACGGCACCGGCACGGAAACCCGTATCGACGTAGGTCATCTCCTTCGGTGCGGCATTGGGATAGGCTTTCTTGAACGCAGCGATGTACTGGTCGGCACGGTCGCCCTGACGCTGGCGGACGGCAGCTTCGGCATCGGCCCATGTCATTTCCTTGCTGATGTCGAACGTAAATTCGTTGAAGTCGGTGCCGATGAGCATGGGCACGTCTTTCGAAACGGGAGATGCGGGGTCGAAGGGGTGTTGAGGCAGGATGGTGCCATCGACAACAGGCGAGAAACCGCCACGGATGCCGCGCTGACCGAGACGGCCGACGGCTTGATTCAGTTCGTCGTAGGTGAACTTCGAAAAGTCAGCCTCGTCGTTGGCGGGTTGTCCCAGTTCCTCGGCCAGGGCGATGCCGAACTTGCGTGTGCCCTCGGGTTCTGCCTGGCGAAGGGTAGAACCGCTCTGGACGATGGCACGTTTGAAGAGTCCCTTTGCACTGGGCATGGCCAGCAACGTCGAAACCTTACCGCCACCGCCCGACTGTCCGCCGATGGTCACTTCGTTGGGGTCGCCGCCGAAACGACTGATGTTGTCGCGAATCCACTCAAGTGCCTTCACGATGTCCTGCTGGCCCAGGTTGACGCTCTGTGCATACTTCCCGCCCAGCCCTGTCAGGTCGATGTAGCCGAGGATGTTCAGGCGATGGTTCAGGTTGACGACCACGATGTCGCCAGCCTCGGCCAGTGCACGGCCTTCGTAGCATGGCAGGTCATGGCCCGAACCGCCGGCATAGCCTCCGCCGTGAATCCATACAAAGACCGGACGACGCTTGCCATCATTGATGCTGGGTGTCCATACGTTCAGCACCAGACAGGCTTTCTCGTCCATCGGCTCAATGACAAACTGGTTGCCAAATCCGTAGTCCGTCTGGCTGTTACGTCCGTTCCATCGCAGGCTTTCACTCTGTGGTGCCTGCGGACCATAGACTTTGCACTGGCGGATGCCGTCGAAATTGTCGGGCCGCTGTGGAGGCATGAATCGTTCGGCCTTGGCATAGGGGATGCCTTTGAAGGTATAGATGTTGCCGTCGCGATAACCCTCGATGGTTCCGTACACCGTGTTCACTCTCGTTTGTGCACCTGCCGTGATGGGTTGTGCACTGGCTGCCATCGCCGTCAGGCCGATGACTGCAAACAGAATCAGTCGTTTCATAATGTTTTGTGTCAGAAGTGCATGCAAAAATACGAAAAAAAAGCAAAGTATCTCTCTTCTTTTCCCGTCTTTTTTATCCTTTTTAAAAGGTTTGACAAAAAAATTAAAAGGTTTGACAAAATATCGAAAAAAAGGTACGGATATAGTCGGCTGTTATATCATTTTCGTGTACTTAGAATATGGAAACGATATAGAAGTAGCCCCGCTCCCATAAAAAACAAAGGCTTAAGAAAACTCCTCCCCGGAAAGGGGAGGTGGCGCGAAGCGACGGAGGGGTAACTAACTTCAAGTGCATTAGTTTATATTAGTGACCCCTCCGCCCCGTTGGGGCACCTCCCCTTTCCGGGGAGGAGTTTCCTACAACGCTTCGCATCAAATGTAGATTTGCAGGTCAACTTCTATATCATCCCATAGATTTTTCATTCCAAGTGCTTGGAAATTTTACGCTAAGCACTTGGCGTTCGAACGCTAAGCGCTTAGCGTGTTTTTTCCAAGCGCTTGGAAATATGACCATATCGACGCATCGTATTC
>R23__coassemble_798_pt1 | contig 18306 bp, 16 predicted proteins | sample R23__metabat2_high_PE_006 | metagenome-assembled genome bin R23
AAACCCAATTAGGAATAAAAAACAAAACTGTCAACCAAAATCAGTACACAGCAAGGTGGCAGGTGGCAGCAAAATTTTATATTAGTTTCCATGCAGGAAACTTTTGTTTTCTCATTGAGAAAACAATGTTTTCCCTTGGAGGAAACAATGTTTTCCCTTATGAGAATATTTTGTTTTCTCACGTGAGAAAACAATGTTTTCCTTTGGAGGAAACGATGTTTTCCTAGAGAGAAACTATTGTTTTCTCGTTGAGAAACCATTGTTTTCTCTTCTTTCTTTGCCCACATTCTGTGTGTCAGTAGACAGCGTGTCGCTGAAGACGGTGATAGACATTGAGTCTGTCAGTTCACCCTCTTCCTGCGGTTCTTGTTCTACGTCTATCTTCACATTGATGTTGCCCCAGCGCTGATGGCGGTATTCATCGTGGAGCCATCCAACGGTGCTTCCCAAGGGAATCAGAGTGCAGAGGGCAATCAGCCAGAGAACAATCCACCCGATACGCTGACCTATGCCCATGGGCTTAATCTTCTTGGAGAGTGACAAGACCATGTGGGTAATGGCATAGACGGGGATGAACAATACCAGCAACAGTGCCAGTACTAAGGTAATCAGCATGGCGGGATGTTCCTGCCAGATTTCTGTGAGTCCCATGCCGCTAAGTGTGAAGGGTAGGGCGATGGCACTGCTGGCTGGCATGATGAAAGCAAAGACGGTAGTCATGAGGATGCCCAGGAAGGCAATGGCGAGTGCGCCGCCCACGATACAGGCGATGACTACGAAGAAGGCAACGACAATCTTGAACAATACGGAGATAATCTCGCGTAGAGGCGTACTCTCGGCGGGCTTGGTCTCTTTGTCGTCAATCACCATGTCGGCCAGGTTCTGAGGGTTTACTTCCTTACCCTCCATCTGTAAGCGCTGTTCGGGCGTCCTGGCTTCAGGAATGATAAGGGCCATGACGAGATAGATAATGAAGCCTACACCATAGAAAAAGGTGAAGATGACGGCAAACAGGCGCCATAGGATTGCCGATGTGTTGGAATAGGCAGCCAATCCTGAGAGTACGCCGAACACGATCTTGTCATTAGGATTACGGTAAAGGCGTTTCCCGGCAGTGCTGGCACGGAAACTTTCGTATGCCTTCTTGCCTGAAGAACGTAGGTCGTCGAAGGCATTGCCGCTACTTTGTTGCTTGCTATTATGAGCTTCCTCAGAGTCGTTTGGCGTCTGACCTTCATTGTCATCCATCTGTTCTGGCTTGCCAATGCGGGTGATGATATCCTTCACGTGTTCGATATTGATAGCCATCGTGCCACGTGTTTGTAGTTCGTCGAACAGTTCGGCTATGCGCTCTTCGATATCGTTTACAATCTCGTTACCTTCAGCCTGGCGACCGAAGTGTGAACGGAGTGAGTCAATATAATGCTGCAGCATCTCGTAGGCATCTTCATCTATCTGGAAGAGACGGCCACAGAGGTTGATGGTGATATTCTTTTTCATCGGTTTAAAGATGAAATTCAGTTGGGATGTTCTTTAGATATTGGATAGTGTTAGAGAGTTCAGCCCAGGCAGCGTCAAGCCCATCGAGACATTTGATGCCTTCGCGGCTGAGGGCGTAGTACTTACGGGGAGGCCCCTGGGTGGATTCCTGCCATTTGTATTCCAGCAGTCCGTCGTTCTTCAGACGTGTCAGTAGTGGGTAGAGGGTTCCCTCAACCACAAGCAGCTTAGCCTCCTTCAGTTGTTGGATAATGTCACTGGCGTATGACGGGCGTTGCTTCAGTAATAGCAGTACACAATACTCAAGCATCCCTTTTCTCATCTGTGACTTTGCATTCTCGATATTCATACTTATACTTTTTAGCCTTTCTTAGCCACTTCCGGACGCGACTAATCGGTGAAAGGAATGGTTATCGGGTGCAAATATAAGTATTATTACAGTACCTTGCAATACAAAGTACCATGTTTTTGCATAGAATTATATCTATTTAACAATCAGGTACTTCTATTTCTTTGTCAGCCGTCGTTTTAGTTCCTCCATGGTAACGGCATCTTCTGTGGCATTAGTGGCAGCGTCAATAACGTTTCCGTATTCTGTCAGTGAGTAGAAGATATAGACAAACACGATCATGCCTGCCAACATCAGGATGATGAACGGCCATATCGAAGTAGGGAAGAGGGCAGTGATGACAACGCCTCCCAGTCCGAAAAGGATGATGAGATGACATGAAATGGCAAATGAGTGATGATAGTTGAGTATCATACTCTTTACCTCTGGTGTCCACCAACTGTATGGCTTTACGTCAGCTTGTCTGTGCTGAAGATTATGTCGCGTATTCAGGTAGGTGCTATAGAACTTGTAGGCAATATAGCCGCCGTGCATGAAAAAGATGAAGAAACAGAAGTCCTGCCGCAGTCCGATCCAATAGCAAGTGATGCCCACCATTAATAATATAAGGTCGCGTACCACTACAGAACGGGGTGGATAGGTGGGTCGCATCAGTGAGGTATGGCTCCAACCGAAGACTACGGCACCTATATGGAAGTAGGTAAGTGTGAGAGCAGACGCGCCTTCGGGCCATGAGAGACGCCATTCGAAAGTGGCATGTCCCAGGAATCCCAGTCCGAACGCAGCCATGGCGATGGCTGTCAGACAGCGGGCACGACGATAGACATCGTAGTCAGCATACCAGATGTTGTTGTGAACTAGAACAAACGCTATCAACAGGTTGACCGTTCCTCCAAGGAGCAGCACCAGTTGATAGAGTTGAATTTCTAGTTCTTGCATGTTTAATTTGTTTTGTTCTTTTTCTTTTTTTTGAGGTTAAGGTCTATGGGCGGTTAATTTCGTTTTTATGTGTCTATATTTAGTCTTTTTACCTTTTATCTCTGATTTCCGATGCAAAGGTAGTGTCTTTTCTACAATCAAGGTGTGTAATTTTTAACAATGGTGTGTATTCTACACAAATTAGGTGTGTAAATTGTAATAATCTACACAGTTCATCGAGATTTTTTGACCTAATCTCTCATTTTTATCTGATAATCGGTGGGGGTGATTCCCGTGCTTTCCTTGAACTTCTTTTGGAAATAGCTACGGTCGTTGAATCCGCAATGTAGTGCAACCGCCTCATTGCTCCAGTCGTTATGCATTGTCAGTGTGCGCTTGGCTTCTTCTATGCGCAGTTCGGTAATCCAGTCGCTATAACGCTTGTTTTGGTGGCGCAGCCACTGTGACAGTTGATAGCGCGGAACGCCAATCTCATTAGCGGCATCTGGCATCTTGATACCTGTCCGCAGATGTCCGCCGCGCTCAGTCCATTGTGATACTGCCTGCGCAATACGTAAGAATACGTCATGGCTGATGGAATCGAGTTTTTTAGAGTCGTAGTCATTGTTTTTATCGATTCCATCGATATATAAAATATTCTCATGCTCTTTCGCTTCGTTTTCTTCAATTTCATCGCTTTGCTCAGCTTCTCTAACCTTCGCAGACGAGGTTCCCACCACATATAGGCAGAAACTGTCTATCATGTAGAAGATACCTGCAAAGACGGTTAAAGAGAACAGAATGAGCCACCACCCGTTGGAAAAGATGATGGGTGGGACCATTAAAGCAATGATTGCCAGCAAGCTGATGCTTACCTCCATCCAACTCAGCATTCCGTCGGTATCACGATCGTAGTAGTTGGCAAGGGTCTTTCTGAGCATCCGCAACTCATTCGTGTTTCGGAAGAAATAGTAAAGTTGCATGGCTTCGTAACAGACACCTGCTGCAGCTTCACACCATTTCAATCTCATGGTTTCTGCCTCGAATGGAGTTGAACCGTCCGCAAGTCCATAGGCAAGGAATCCCAATGCACCGAACCAAGTAGGTGTCAGTATCAGTTTGTCAAGTATTGTGACGTGGTTGGGACGTATGACGTACAGGATGGCCAATGTGAATAATGTGGTGACAGGCATGAAGAAGGCCAGATTCAGCATGATGGCCATTGCTACATGACCTGTACTACGCAGGTGTAGGGCGTATTGAAGTGTGAATTGGATGGCTAACAAAGCAGTACTCGCTGTCAGTAGCCAGCGAGCTCGACCCAAAGATGTCTTTGCTAGTGTGCGTTCAGGTAGCAGCAACAACTTTGCAGTGAGTATTGCCATGATGACAATGGCTGAAAATTGCATCTGTTCCATACATCGTGCAAAATTAGAAAAAAAAATGAATTGAACATCGTAAAAGTGTAAAAAATACGAGTAAAATACATAATTTTTAATGTAAAAGTCACACTTTTCTTTGTTTTTACCTTTTTTTGTTGTAATTTTGGCGGTACTAACGAATAACTAAACGTAGCAATGAAAAAGTATTTACTATTTGTCTTATTGACTCTCATGTCAGGTGTGGTGAGAGCTCAGGTGTCGTTTGGTCATGCTGAACTGATGAATGACGGTTGGCGTTTCCTGCGTATTGACTCGTCGTGGAATGTGAGAGAAACTGCTGATATGAAGGAGGTGAATTACGATGATTCCCGATGGAATCGTGTAAAACTGCCTCATGATTGGGGTGTAGAACAGGTAATGACTGCTGATCAAGGTTCCTGTCAAGGTTATCTGCCTGGTGGTATAGGCTGGTACAGAATGGATAAAACCAATCGTTTTGCGCAGTTGCCTGCTCAGTCTGACGCACAGTATTACCTCTATTTTGAAGGTGTTTACAATCATTCTGAAGTGTATGTCAACGGACAGTTGGCAGGTCGCCGTCCCAGTGGCTTTGCATCGTTCCTGTATAATGTGACTCCTTTTCTGCACCGAGATGATCAAGGCCGCTTGGCTGGTAACGATGTGATAGCCGTTAGGGTAGACCATTCGCAGGCTGCCGATTCTCGCTGGTATACGGGTTCTGGCATTAATCGTCATGTTTGGATAGTCAGTGCACCGGCTGTTCATCTGGCTCAATGGGGAATGGCTTACCGATTAAACCGCATAAATCAGCACAAGGCTGTTGTCGAAGTGGATGTGGAGACTACCGACGAACAGAAGGTTAAATCCATAAAACAACCTTTGTCAGCTCGTGTTGAGCTATGGGATGCTGACGGTCGCCTGGTTTCTTCTTCGGATACTAAGATTGGTTCACAAGAGAAGAAGACAGTAATGCTCACGTTTAAGAATCCTCATCGCTGGACCCTCCAGACTCCCTATCTCTATACCGTTAAGACATTTTTGTCAGGCTCTACTGCTGATGGAGTTTCTATTGCTGATACTTCTATTGTTCGCGCCGGACTTCGCACATTAGAGTTCTCCCCAGACCGTGGCTTTGCACTGAATGGACAGTGGATGAAAGTGAAAGGCGTCTGTCTGCATGATGATGCCGGTGTGTTGGGTACTGCTGTGCCGAAGGAAGTGTGGCGTCGTCGACTCATGGAGTTGAAAGCCATCGGGGTTAACGCCATCCGTATGAGTCATAATCCTCATGCTCCTGAACTGTATGATTTATGCGATGAAATCGGCCTTTTAGTGATGGATGAGGCTTCCGATGAGTGGGAGTTTCCTAAGCGTAAATGGATGAAAGGTTGGAATCAGGGGCGCCCAGGCTATCAGGGTACTTATACTTATTTTGAAGAATGGATAGAGCGCGATGTAGCTGATATGGTGCGTCGAGACCGTTGTCATCCTTCAGTGTTCATGTGGTCGATAGGTAACGAGGTAGACTATCCCAACGATCCTTACACCCACCAGGTCCTCGATGGCGATGGATCGTTCACACAACCAGCCTATGGAGGTTATAAGCCTGACCAGCCTAATGCTGAACGCATAGGACGTATTGCTGAAAGGTTGTCGAAGGTGGTGAAATCTATCGATACCTCACGTCCAACAACGGGTGCCTTAGCCGGTGTGGTGATGTCGAATGAGACAATTTATCCCGAAGTCATCGATGTTGTGGGCTATAATTACACGGAGAGTCGTTATGATGAAGATCACCAAAAATATCCCAAACGTGTCATCTACGGTTCTGAGAATCGTCATGATCTCCCTGCATGGAAAGCCGTTAGGGACCATCAACATATCTTCGGTCAGTTCCTGTGGACAGGCATTGACTATCTTGGTGAGAGTGGAACCTGGCCGGCACGCGGTTCATCGGCAGGACTGTTGGATCTGGCCGGACAGCGAAAGCCATTGGGGTGGTATCGCGCCTCGTTATGGAGTGAAGTCCCCGTCTGTTATATCGGTACGATGAGGAAAGGGTGGAACGGACGTGCTCAGGCTCCTCATCCTTATGCGAATGACACTTGGAATTATCGGGATGGTGAGAAAGTGCGTGTCATGTGCTATACGAATGCGTCATCTGCGCGGTTGTTGCTGAATGGACAGCCAGTAGGCGGTGAACCTATCCGTGATACTGCCACTGACATTCTTTATTGGGATATCGATTATGCAGAAGGTTCGTTGCGTTGTGAAGCCGACAATGGTGCTACCTATGAGATTAAGACTACAGGTGTTCCAGTCGCCCTACGTATTTCAACCGACTCCGTGATGCATGTGTTTGTTGATGTCATTGATGCTGAGGGACGTCTGGTGAAGGATGCCGACCATGAGGTGACGCTACGTGTGTCGGGGGCTCGTCTGTTAGGTATGGAGAATGGTGATATCATGGACAGCTCAGTGGCCGGACGCCGACAGCTGAACCGTCTACGTGTGCATGGCGGTCGACTGGTAGCTTATGTGGATATGCAGGGGAAGAAGAATGTCAGGATTTCAGCAACGGCGAAATACCTGGATGGTGTTTCCGTCGAATTGATCGACAGAAACAACTGATACATTGGCGGGAATCATCGGTGCGTGAGTTCCGCCAGTGACGGTAAAAGGTGCGGTTTCAACGCGAATTTCGTCCCAAAGGTCATCATCAAGGAAGGACTGGAGCGTCTTGGCTCCACCTTCTACGATGAGTGATTGGATGCCGTGAGCATGTAGGCTTTCGATGTTCAACGGATGATGACGGTCTATGACCAGTCGCTTGGGGTGATCTCCATACCATTCACGTACGTTAAGCTGCGGATGTTCGCGTTCGTCGGTCACACGACCGATGAGGATTGCATCTTCTTCTGCCCTCAGTTTATGGCTGAGCATCTTCGTAAACGGTGTAGAGATGGCCATAGCCTCTCCGTGATTGTCTATGAACCCGTTGGCTGTTTGTGCCCATTTTAATATAATGTACGGGCGCGCGAGGCGATGGAAAGTGAAGAAACGTCGGTTGAGCGCCTTGCATTCCTCCTCTAAGACGCCTACCGTCACTTCGATGCCCTCATCACGTAGTTTCTGAATACCACGTCCCTGAACCTCGGCAAACTCGTCAATACAGCCTACCACTACGCGCTTCACACCTTTCCGTATAATCAGGTCGGCACAAGGTGGGGTCTTTCCGTAATGCGAGCAGGGCTCTAATGAAACGTAGATAGTGGCTTGTGGCAGCAGATGCTCGTCTTCGGGCCGTACTGAGGCGAAGGCATTCACTTCAGCATGACCCTGTCCGCACCGGACGTGATAACCCTCACCGATGATCCTATCCGCCACGATGACAGCTCCCACCATTGGGTTGGGCCTTGCGTTCCGTAGTCCGTTGCGAGCCAGTTGCAGACAGCGCTGCATGTAGAATTCATCGAGGGTCATCGTTGTATGAACTTATTTTATCTTCCACGCATCATACATTTGTTGAACACGTGTAAGCATACCATTATCAGTTGCTAAATCCAGAATTTTATCACCATAAGACTTTAGAGTTTGACGCTCAGTTGGCTTAGTACCTGACATCGTCTGGAAATAGTATCTGATTATTAAATCGAGGGCAGTTAAATAGTTCCTTTCAGCAGCATGGATAGTTTTATCACTTTCTGAAAGTGAATCGTACCACAATTCTGTATCATGAGCAGCTTCATAAATTACATTCATGTTTTGTTCGACACCAAATATGTATTGTGATAATAGCATAAGTCTACCGTGAGCTATTGCTATATTGTCAACGATTGTTTCGTTGGCAATCCATTCTTTGTATATTGCCCCCGCTTTTTGAAATGCTTCCACTTTTGCGGCTCCGTCAAGTTTATTAGATTGTTGGATAAAAATATTTGCATAGTTATTATAGATTGAACCATCAAGTTTTCCTTCTGCTTTACGTCTTTCTACAAATCCTTTGTAGAAAGCTGCAGCTTCATCATAACGATCTTCCTGGATATACACTTTCAATTGTTCTTCCATCGTTGCCTTAATACCGTTATTAGCAATAGATACACCCGACTTGTCTTCAGCATTGATGACTTTTTCGTATTGTGCCATCGCATCATCATAACGTTTGAGTCCGCGATAAACGTTGCCAAGAAATGCTTCATTACGTTGATCAACCTTATATTTATCTGTTTTCTGCAACAATTGGTAGGCCTTGAGTGCCTGCTCCCATTCTTTCAGGTTGACCAGACTCTGAAAGTAGTAGGATGTAATACTGTAGACACCCGGGTAATTGTTCATGCCATATTCACTGGCTGTCTTCAAATCTTGCCAGAGTTGTGCGCTGTTCAGACCGATGAGAAAGATTTTCAGGTCATCTTCAGTAAGGTCGGTAAGTCGGCATTTCTGAAAATAGGGACCGGCATCTGTAAGATAGTGAGGCTGACCAGTCATATCGTTCATGCGGATGTGTAGTCGGGCAATCTCCAGATTGGTATTGAAGCTCGGGTCACTCTGTCCTTTCTTCTTGAGTTCTTCAATAGCGTCTTCCAGATTGTCGGCAGCCTTGTAGGTGGAATAGGCGATGGCCAGCTCTTGTGAGTTGGGGCATTGTTCTAGTCCCTTGCGGAACCACTCTCCGGCAGCCTCTCTGTTTTGAGTGTTTTGTTCGATATCGGCTGCTATTAGATAGGCTTTTACACAAGCGGTATCCATGTGGAGCGCACGATAGATGTACTTATAGGCTTTCTCAGGTTCTGCCGTACCCCTTTTCTGCCGGCGTACTCCGTCTTCCTCAACCCACACATAGTTAAAGTAGCACCGTGCAATACTCGCGATGAAATCGGCATCTTTTTCAAAAGCCTTGATATTTTCCTCGATAATGTTCTGATGGGCGGGCTCATGAGAGTACTTACGCACGATGGTATCGATGGCAGCCAACAATGCTTTGCGGTTTTTCATTGACTGTGCCTGCACCGGCAGTTGGGCAAGCATCATGCAACTCATGGCTATCAGGAAGAAGATTCTTTTCATAGGGCAGATGTCTGTATTCTGTTTTGGAAATGCGTTTATTCGTTTGCAACTCGGCTGTTGACTTAGTCTCTCATCAGGCTGTACTGAACACCGATATTGAAGGTCTGAATAAGATTCAGCTTAGTCAGGTTAGTGCCAGGCAGGTCCATATTGCCAATCCAGTAGAGCGTGGGCGAGAAGAAAGCTCCCAGATATCGGTTGATGCGGTAGTCGAGCTTCAAGCCGAAGTGTGCTCCCACGTGGAAGGTGTTCTTCTGTGGGATATTCAGTTCTACGCTGTGGTTCAGCATGACTCGCTCCAGTTCTGAGATTGTTGACTTCGGTTTCAAACGAATGAAACAAGTGGGACCGATGAAAGCGTGCAGTTTCATGGGTGCCGACTGGTAGTCGAAGAGCAACTGGTTCAGGTTGGCCTGGAAGCCTGGAGAGATGGCAATCACATTGTGTTTATGATTCCACAGACCATAACGGGGCACGGGCGAGTATTCTTCTGTGGGGTTCTCATTGTTATAGTCGGTAAACTCGGTGAGGCTCGAACGGCGTAGGGCGATATATTCGATGCCCAGTCGTACCGACTTCAAACGGTCGAAGTGATACTCGCCAAAAAGCAGTCCGTCATAGCCGATGGAGTTTCCGTCCTTGATGCTGATGGTAGGCTGTATGAGATTCGTACCGCCACCCAGACCAACAGTCAGCTTATACATGGGGTCATACAGGTACTGATACTCAAACGAGGGTTCCTTGTACCAGTGCTTGATGTCGCGTGTTTCAATAGCTATACCGAAGTTGATGGTCACATTGTCATCGGCAAACTTACCCTTCCATTCTACGTTCGTGTAGGGAATACGGTAGATCAGACGTGAATAGCTGGGCTCCACGAAGAGTTTCAAGCCCTCGGTGGGCTGCCACCAAACGTTCACACCAGCACAATAGGCCTGACTGCTACAGTTCAGCTCGGTGCTCTGTGGCTTGTTCAGCTCACCCAGTTCGATACCGCCCAACAGATAGAAGCCCCAAGGCGCATTCCAGTTGAAGCGTCTCAGGAAGCCGATGGGATTGAGCATGGTCTCGATGCGTACGCTGCGATAGGTATTGTTGTAAATCTCGGTATATTCGGGATGATAGGGAGCCTCAGTCGCTTTGGTGACATGCTTGTTCCACGCTGTCTTTCGTGATGACAGCGTTCCACGGAAGCCGATGACGGGCGACAGCCATTTACCTACTGATATCGACAGTTCGCTGCCGAGTGTCTCCATCATTCCCAATCGGGGCGATGACATCAGGGCTACGCCTGTTGACATTTGGGCTATCCAGGGCTGCTGCCACGACATCAGGAGTGAGTCGGGCTTGGCTAGTTTGTCATGGCTTGCACGATGTTCGATGAGTCGGAAGCGCGATTGCGGCGACAGGTTATTGCGAATGTAGTAGATAAGACCTACGTTGACCCCGTAGAAGAAGTCGGTGCCGCGCCAGTTGCGCTCACCGCTGAGGTCCATCTGATCGCCACCCATTCCAGCGTATGGTTCCACGTAGACATAAGCATGAGGACCTGTGAAGAATTTGCCAACCAAGCCCACATGACCTTCGAACGACATCTTCGATTCACCGCCGCTGATAGATGACTGCTGCAGTCCCAGTCCGAAGAGGGTCGACACATCGAGCAGTCGCGAGGGGTTATAGCCCGCCATATACGATGACAGACTGTATAGATGGTCCAGTCGGACGCCCATCTTGCGGAAGGTGAGGTTCCTGGCGCGCTGATAGCCGAGGCCGGCATCAAACTGCAGGCGGAAGGTGTTGAAGCGGTTAATCTCCTTACCGACAGCGATTCGGTAGTTGGTCAGCATGTCAATCTCGAACTCCGTAGCAGGTGGCGGCACAATCTTCTCAACACCTGCGCCCAGCTGAATAAACGTATGATTGAGGAATCTATTCAGAAACGATGCTGAGTCGGCATTTCGCCTGAACGTCTCTCCATCGGGGACATATCGGGTCTCCAGGATATAGTCGCGGGCATTGAAGCCTTTTGCCAGGTTGCGTTGCGTACGTTCTTCCTGTTCGCCTTCCGATTCGTCATCGTCCTCACCCCATCGGGTGGTGTCCTTTGGTGCGGCATAGTCGGGTAGCAACGATGGCACGTTGACAAGTCTTGGTGCCAGCGAAGCGTTTGAGCCTTGCTTGGGTGTTGCCTGTATATTTGTGGCAATCAGCAGGAAGAGTGCTGTAAATAGATGTATCTTCATTGTTCTTTTTTCGTCACAAGCGGTATGTCAACGGTTATTCATCTGACGATTCTTTCTTTTCGTCTTGATCGTTTCCCGTTGTTTCGTCGCCTTCCATGTCGTCCTTCTGCTTCTTTGCAGGCTTGTTCATCATAATCTTATCACGAGCACGCAGCTTCTCGAACAACAGCCGGTAGGCTTGGATATTCTTTTTCTTATAAGGATACTGGCGGCGTAGTTTCTCGTTGATGGCTCCTTCAGCGAAATAGTATTTCTTGAAAGCGGCATCAATGTCGAAGCATGCCTGCAGATAGGCAAGATAGTGGGGAATATTCTCCAGGTTGACAGCTGCCTCAGGCTCTGCTTTCTTCTCCTCTTTCTTCTCAGCGGTCTGCGCCTGTGGGTTCAGACATTCGCCCACGGCGGGCAACTGACCGTCATGAGAGTCCATATATTGCTGTTTGGCCTCCATGTAGCCCTTGTAGTAAGCTTCGCCTTTATCCATCATGAGCAGTCCTTCATCGATGCTTTCAAGTAGCGGATAGCACTCGTTGACACCACTTTCGCTCTTGTTGTCGCTGTCAGCTTCGAAGAGTCCGTCGTCACCTACCAGACTGCTGGCATCCTGTCCCTCCTTAGGCACTGACAGCAGTGCTTTCAGGTACCATTTCTTCGGATTCTCGTCGTCCATCTTGTCAACGAACTGTCCTGCCTGGTCCTGCATGCCCCATTCGTCAATCTCAGTGTAGAGAATGGCCTTGTTGTCATTGTTGGCTGCCAATACGCGCTTTTTTGCAGCCTGATATTCGGCTGAGCTTTGGTTGACGAAGTGCAACTGCTTCAAGTCCATCAGCGTCTTCAGCATCTCAACGTTTTTATCCTTGATGCCGCCTTTCTCTAACAGACGGATCAGGTACATCGCAGAGTCAAGCTTCTGTTCCTGATAGAACGTGACGGCCTGGTTGGTAACAATCTCTCGGCGGTTCATGATGACCACTGTCATATCATCAATAGGCTTTCTGGCATTGATGTTCGGACGCGAGTAGTCGATGAAGGGCGCCAGCGTGGCTGAGTTCGGCTGTCCGCGGCGCAGGTCCATCAGTGCCACGCGGTTAGCCACGTAGGGAGCCATCTTACTCTCTACCTCATATTCTGGAATCTGTGTAATCTCGCGCCAAGCCACGGTGGTCAGCAAATCCAGTTCGGCACTGTCGGTAATCTCGCTGAACAGGTTATAGTAGTCGCCAGGCGAGAAGTGTTTCTCACCGGCTATATACGCCTTCTTGTTCTTCATCCATGCCTCGACGCATTCTTCGGGTGTCATCACATAGCTTCTGAGCACCTGATAGCGGCATTTCATAGAGCGTAACTGGTTCAGTACGGGCTCAATCACTTGATCATAGGTGGGAAGCGACTTCACAGATGCAGTCATGCGGATATCGTCACCCGACATCTGTGAGATGGCATCGGCTTCCTCGGCATGTCCCTGTTTGCGCAGGATGGCTATCACGTCATCCCAGGTATGAACCTTTACGTTAACAGCGGGCATTGCATGTTTAGGACAATAAGGGCTTACCATTGCTCGTGCCTTTTCAGCACGCTTACGAGCCAACTGTTCGTTGGTAGCGCGAGAACCGTCTGGCGATGCTGCACCCTCGATGACGGGGTTCATCAGGTTGTCGCCATACGACTGCAATTCCTTAATCAGATTGCGTGTCTTAACCTGATTCATCGAGTCAGTTGTCAGCTGGTCGGTACCCACTTGGAACACCAGGCTAAGGTCGGTCATCTTCTTGTCGTACTGTGACTTGGCGTCCTCGTAGAAGTCGCTGGTCAGCTTCACCTGTGCCAATGCGGGCGAGAAGTCAAGCAGCTTGAACGGACGGTGGCGCAGGCAGGTGCCTTCTATGAGCGTATCCTTAAATACGTGATGGTAGTCTTCGAGTGAAAGCTTGAAAGGTCCCTGATAGTTGCGCTTCGTGTTCTGCTTCTTCCATAGTACTTGGGTATGCAAGCTATAGGTCTTCTCACCATTGAAAATATGGGCACTATCGAATACAAACGATAGCTTGTCGTTCTTCTTGAAGTTATAGGCCATGCGCTTGTTCTGCAACGTATGGTATTCCTCGCCTTCAGCCATGAACGGAGTGCAGTAGTCTACGGTGTCCTCGTTGACACAGTCCACAGCATAGACTTGAATAATCAGTCGTGCATCGCGGCGTGCGCTGTGGGGTGGCAGGCTCAGATGGATGGGGAAACGCTCATAGCCGTCATCGGCATCAGCAACGATACCACCGCCTATTATTTCGCCTTCACGCATCTTACCTGTTGACACAACCTCACCCGTACGCTGCACGGATACCACGACGTCCTTATATTCTGCTACACCCTCACGGATTTCAAGAATCGTTGTCGCATATTCCATTGTGGTGACGAACAGCAGCGCCATACCTGCCACACATTTCTCGGAAAAAGAACGTGTTGAAGCGGAGGTCTTGATAATCAACTTCTCCTTCTTTTGCAGTTTCTTGAACTGATCTTCGCGATCAATGATGTCCTCGATGGCAGCGATGCGATCCACCTCCTTCTGTACGCGCTCAGCCACCTCTCTGCTTGAGAACATACCGTACCACAGGCGCTCGTTGGCCTTGATGACAGTGTTGTCGGTCTTGTTTAGCAGTTTGATGTTACCCTTGATTTCCATGGGCTCCTGCGCCTGAAGTGTGGCAAACGGTAGCAGGGTAAAGATGCAGAGCAGTAGGGTAGTGAGGTATCTTGATTCTTTCATAGGTGGTGTAGCGTTTTTTTTGAGTAGCAAGTCTTGGGTTAGTTGAAAATGTAGACCACCGACACACCGATGCGGGTGGGCAAAAGGTAATAGCCGTTGGCGTTGGCCTGCTGATGACCGTCGACGGCATAGTCGGTATCGAAGTTGTCCGCCTCAAAATACTCCTTGCGACGGTAGAAGATAGCACCGAAACCGCTGTGGATATCGATATTCAGGCGGTCTTTCAGCCAGGGAATCTTCGTGTTCACGTTGATGACATAGCCGTAGGTGATGCCGCCGCCGAGGGCATAGCCGTCATACACTTTGCCGTTGGTGGTGATGTCAAACAGACCGCCAATAGCTCCGATGCCTACGAAGAATCGGCTGATAGGGCGACCTGAGAACCAATAGCGGAACTCTGGCTGGACCATGATGCCGCTGGTCTTTTTGAATAAATAGGATGTCGACGTGCCCATCGCACTGATACTGAACGAACTCTTGTTGCCCGTCACCATCTCAAGGCTTAGGTTGGGTATCATCATGGCGTCAGAAGAAAGCTCCGTTCCAACGGCAATCAGCTGTGCATGTGTACTCAGTGTTGTGCAAGCCAGCACAAGGGCGAATATGATTTTTTTCATGAATTGTTTCAGTGTTGACAAGGATTTTAGTTCCTCTTTTGTCTATTTCGGTGCAAAAATAGTCATTTTTCATGATACAGCCAAATTTTTCAGTCACGAAAGCTCATTCTCATTAGTTTTCTTGTGAGAAACATTTGTTTTCTCCGTTCTGACAGGAACCAGTCCCTTGGCATCTATTATATATGAAACTGGAGGTGCCCAGCTGTTGCTTTGCACCTCCAGTTAGTATGTGGGAATAATATCACGGAGGGACAGTCCTCCTTCTTATTCAGATATTGAACTCTGCTTCTGCCGATGGTCTTGATACATGTAGTATACACCTACGGCCGTTGCAAATATCACTAACGATGCAGAAATAATAATTGTATTCATAGCCTATCCTTTCTTCTTCTACCATGCTGCAAAGTTAATCAATACTTTCTTATCTTCCAAATCTTTTGGGGGAAAAATGACTGGAGGTGCCCAGCCATTGCTTTGCACCTCCAGTTAGTATGAGGGATTAAATTCTGACAGGAACCTATCCACTGTTATCCCCCTGTCATCTTGTCTTCCCTATTCAATTGTATCGGCTGCGCGACGGATGCGTTCAGACAAATCGATTAGAGCGCCCTTCAATTGATAACGTTCCTCAAGGGTAAAGTCTGTGGGTTTTTTATTCCCGTCTATTCCGTTTAGTTTATGATACAGCCACGATCCTGACTTACCAAAATATTCCTTGGAAATATCTCCCCAGGATACATGCATCAAGATGTCTGCCAGCTTAGCTTTAACTGTTTCTTGCTGCGTTGCTTTTAATGTCATTACTGCCATAATCGTATTCTTTAATTGATTGTTTTATTCATTTGTTGTTTCGTCTATCAGTTCTTCAAGCATAACTCTCAATGCCCACCTTAACTGCGGTTCACCACGGGGGTAACTTTTCTTATAGTTTCTAACTGTTTCAATTAGGTCAAATTCCCTTTCTGTCAGTTCTACTATTCTTTTCATACTTTATGGGTACATTAAACGATGCAAATGTAGTACTTTTATTCGTATTATACAAGTGTTTATGCCATTTTTTTTTATTATTGGGACAAAAAATGACTGAAGATGTCTAGCCATTACTCTGCACCTCTAGTTAGTTTTGAGGGATTATATTTCATCACAGGGGGACAGTCCACATGATTCCCTTAACTCACACAGCGATTAATTCTTGGCCCATAACGTTCAGAGAATGTTTGATTTGTTGCATGCGTTCTTCGCTAGGACGTTTAATTCCATAAATATACTTGCAGAGTAAACTCTTATTTATGCCAATATAATGAGCCATTTCTGCGATATCCAGTTGTGGGAAACGCTTGAATATCAAACCTACTTCATTATTTGGATTCGGTTCGGTAGTATCATAAAAACTCGAGATGTGTATATCCTCGTCGAGTTCCTCCCATCTGATGTCATCGCCGAATTTTCCAATACGAAAATTCATTCTTTCCTCCGTGGATGCATCTTTCAATACAGGGAATGCTTCAAGCGGACGACTCAGTTTTTCTCCCTCATCAGTCTGCATGAAAATCCGTTCTTTGTCAAACCATACTTTTTGAATTATTGCCATAGTTCAGTCCTCCTTAATACTCTGTTCGTCCATGTGCTCATGCCATTTCTCTATGAATTCTTCCTTGAAGGTCTCGCATAGTGTTTTGGCTTTTTTTAAGTCCTTCGGCTTCATCCCTTCATTCTTCACTAGGTCAATGCTTGGTTCAAGCGAGAATTTTGCCCTACCGTCAGCATTCTCTACATGAACATGAATGGGCAGATGTTCATCTGAATAGAAGTAGAATCTAAGTCCAAATGCATAAAGTATTGTAGGCATAGCTTTATCAATGTATCAATTATTACTGATTGCAAAGTTAAGATATTTCTTCTTATCTTCCAAATCTTTTCTTGGAAAAATGACTGGAGGTGCAAAGTCTTTGCTCTGCACCTCCAGTTAGTTTGAGGGATTAAAAGTGGGTCAAGTATCATGACCCTGCCGCATCTCTACAGATTATCTATTTCTTGTTTTGTCAATCCGATACTTTTTGCAATAATATCCAGCGGAACACCGTTGGCTTTTAAAGCACGGGCATTAGCCAATTTCTCTTCAGCCCGCCCTTCAGCACGACCTTTGTCTTCGGCAGTCTTCATAGTACTGAAATAGTCCCACATATCCTTGCGGCTTTCTACATACTGGCGCTGCTCCGTTTCAGAATATTTGGAGATCTCGGCCTGCTCAAAAAGCTTTTGGAAGATTCTGTCCTGAAGAGCTTGCGGACGTTCCATCAGGCGTGACAGGTTGCGAAGCACGAACATCCACTTATCCATCATCGTTACTAGTTCTGTCTCTGTCTTGTTGAACTTCGGCATCTCCAGATACATGAACGTCAGTTTATCATAAAACACGTGATTATCTGCTATATCCTTCAGTTTGATCTCATGGAAATAGCTGTCAGCAGGATATTCGTCGTTGGGCAGCTCAAAATTCATCACTCCGATGGTATAGACATCCTCCAAATGATAATTCCACTTTCCCTTGGGTGCCTGTTCGCGAATGGCAAATGTTGAATAGTAGATGCTACGGTCTTTGAAGTAGGCCTGTTCCGCCTTTTGCATCTCTACGATGAACCGGCTGCCATCTGCAGTCATGCAGTACACGTCAAACACAGCCCGTCTGTCACCATAGCCATCGCCCAGATGTTCTCCGTTCAGATATTGGATATCCACAATCTCTTGCTTAGATCCATTAAATAGGGCATTAAGGAAACTGATGAGCAAGTCCTTGTTCATCTCTGTAGCGAACAGCTTCTTGAAGCCGAAGTCTGTATACGGATTGATGTATCGCTCTGTCTGATCTATTGGCATTGTCTAATGAGTTATTGCATATTTATTGCAAAGGTAAATAAAAAAACTGAATCTCCAAATCTTTTCTTGGAAAAATGACTGGAGGTGCAAAGTCATTACTCTGCACCTCCAGTTAGTTTTGAGGGATTAAATTCTGACAGGAACCTGTCCTTTGTCATCCCCAGAGTCATCACAGAGGTAAGAGTCCACTTGGTTCCTTGCCTCCTGACATTCCCTTTATCTCTTTCATCCATGCATGTTTTGGGCATGGCAAGCGTCTACGACAGTAATGGTGCAGCCATCGAATGAATAAGCAAAATACCACTTGTCTGTATTTGCCATGTAATAGCCTTTCCATCTTGATATTATAGGTTCGCGTCTTAACAAATTCCTTTCAATCTGGAATATGGAATCATAGGCGTCATGGATGTTTTTCTCCATCATGGTTAGGGAGTATGTATGCTTGTACTTTTTTGATACATTTCGATAGAAAGATGTAATCTTTTGGGCGCAACGTTTTCTGATAACATATTTAACCTGAATTATTCATAGTGATTGTTGAGAACAGATTCTTTCCAAGCATGAT
>R23__coassemble_842_pt1 | contig 17459 bp, 15 predicted proteins | sample R23__metabat2_high_PE_006 | metagenome-assembled genome bin R23
AGCTAGCGTTCATCCTGAGCCAGGATCAAACTCTTCACTGTAAAATTGAAAATTGTTTAGTCTGATATCTGGCATTCACCGTGTGTCTAATTCCGAAGAATTGACACATGATAAGGAATTGATTTAGCTTTTCTGTCACTCTGCAGGCAAAGCCTACAGAGCGTACTGCCATTACTTCTGTTCCAGCATGTCAAAGTTCTCAATGCAGTCAGAAAAAAAGCACCGCAACATGTGCCGCGGGCATCTCTCTTTCCGAAAGCGAGTGCAAAGGTACGGACTTTTTCATTACCCACCAAACATTTTCCAAACTTTTTTCAAAAAAAATGCATTTTTCTTCAAAAAAGGGAAAACCATAGGTATGCAGAGGTGAAAAAGAGGGTGTAAAGAGTCAAAATCAGCTGGGCGAAGAAGGGGCTGACAGAACGATATAGTTGGCCTTTAGGATTAATGAACGACTACTATCTTAAAAACAAAACCTTCACCTTATTATATATATACACTGGCGGGTAATAGAACTAAAATAGATGTTGGCGTAACGACTTCTAAACTTTTGGACACAAAATAATCACAAGAACCTCACGCAAAAATAAGTTTTTGCGATATCATTTGTGAAGTTTCTGTGTCCAAGTTTTAGATTGTAGGGGCATAGCTCGTCTATGCCCTTTACACAGCAGAGCTTAGACAAGCTAAGCCCCTACTTAACCCGAAATAGCATGGTTGACAAATCTGTACCAATTAGAGTAATATTGCTTTTTTTGACGCTCATCTCCCGACAAAGATGTGACTATGGGACATAAACAGGACGTACTGCACGACCAAAATAGCGTGGAAAGCGGATAGCATAACCATACTTCCCGTTGTAGAACCAAAAGCCCCATCCATTTTTGGCATCTGACCCAGACACATTTGCTCCCCAGTAGTCACCACCCTTACCCACTCCGTCATGGTTCTTCCCGTTATACCAGCCTGAAGAAGGTAGGAACATCGTTTTGCCGTTAGGGCCTTTCACCTCAAAACCAGGAACGCCGTTCATCTCCGACTCGGACCAGGTACAACTGTTAACCAGTTCCTGCAATTGATGATAGTTGGGCATCCTCCAGTGAGGTCCCCAATTCACATAGGCGGCGTCATCCTGCAAGTCCAAGAGCTTCTTTCCATCCACCGCACCCAGCGAATCAACGGGGCAATATTTTGTCAGGTTGTTAGCACGGCCATTACACCACTTATACGTGCTCCAGTTGAAGAGTGTTTTTCCATCTTTATTGCTCACAACTTCACCGAAGGAATAAAACTCTCCGAATTCTTCAGGTGAGTTAGCTCCGACATTCATCGTCGCCCACAAAGTACCTGAAGGTAGGCCCAAATCGACATATTCATGCGCTTCATCTATTTCCCTTGCTGTCACATAGCTTACACTATTGGCGGTCAACTTTTCAATTTGGCCATTCTTTTTTACGATGACCCACACTTGGGCATACAGTCCAGTGCAAACACAAAAGAGGAATGAAAGAAATATACTTTTTTTCATTTTATTTTATGAGTACTTTTATTGATTGATTATTCATTTTGATGATATAAAGTCCCTGAGCCAGACGAAGCATGGCACATCCATCAGTATCGGCTACACACCTAGCCACTAATGTTCCATCGAGCTTGTAGGCCTGTACTTCCATGCCTGATTGTAACCCATAAGCCTTGATGCCATCGACACCGACATGAAAAGAAGCGGTTGGCGTCAACTCATCTATGGCATTTGCTATCACCTCCTCGATGACAAAGTAATCCAACTTATTTAAAGGCAACGAAACACTCTCAAGGTTGCTACTGCTAACGGTCAGATCGCTGCCGTCAATGCTCAGTTTTGGTTCTTTAGACAAGAGAAAAGAAAGTGACAGTCCATTGATAAAGTGCACAGTCAGCCCCTTCGTATTTTGGGCTCTTGATATGCATGCAATGCAAAAGAAAAGAATCAAAATCAGTCTATTCATTCTTTCTTATTAGAATTATTGGGTGTTATTACGACTGAATTGCTGCTATTCTGCAGTCAGAACGATATAATTAGCTGCGTCATCTGAATATTTGACAGAGAAATGGGCATCTTGAACTGTTGTAGACAATAGTTCGGTGGAAGAAGTCTTTTCGACAACGTCCAAAGTACATCCATTCATAAAGTCGGGGACGGTGATGTCGAGTCTGTCGTGCTGTGTCTGGCTATGTGCATAGATAATATAGCGGTTTCCTTCCTTGTACCAATAAACTTGGCCTTCGTTGGCGGCAGGGTCGAAGAAACTGACGTAATAGTCCAGCTCACGACTATAGCCGACAGGAAAAACGTAAGAATGGTCGGCAAAACGGGATGTGTTGGTAGCACAGACATAGAATTTGTTGTTGTTCGAGGGTGTGAACCGTGCTAAAAACAAATCCACATTATCATCTTCGTATGTAATGTTTGCACAACGTTTTTCGGGACGTGTATCCCCTTTGACGAGACTAAGTCCAGCAGACATTCCTATGAGATAATCATCTGTTGTTTCATTGTGCAAAAAGGCTACTATGCGCTCAACGGGATTATTAACGTCACGCAAGTATTTTTCTGTTCGATAAATATAGGTTGCCAACCTATTCTTTGTTGGGCTATTAAATGGGCGGTCTAAAGCAACACCTTCCTGCGGAAGCGCTTTGGGTATGAAAAACATGGCTCGATAGCCATTAGTGTCTGTAAACGTTTGTTGCTGAAGGATGTTGTAATTTGTGCAACATACCTCACGTAAAATCTCAAGCGTGGTGTTTACGCTACACTGTCCCCCGCAGAAGTTATATGTCCAGTTGAATCGCGCCATCGGCAATGCCGTATCAAGAGAAGGAGAGGGAAACCATGTCGTTATCGTGGCGGGGTCGTAACCTATCTGTGTCTCTGAGGCACTAAAGTTTTTCACATGATAGGTTCCTTCTTCTGTCAACTCTTTTCCGTCACCGACAAAAAGCCTGTTTTCGCTACGCATGATGGGATAGAGTTGTGTATAGCTATTGCCAGTCGCAAAAAATGAAATAACCACTGAACCAGCCATAATATTCGTTAATTTCTCGATTGGCGCAGATGTTGGTTTTGCCCACCCTCGCATATCCAGACCATCCTGATTTTTATAAATTACGGGTAGCAGGGTTATGCGTGAAGAGGTTACTTTGCCTATAGTATATTCACGTCCTAACTGGTCTGTCCATAAAGACCCTACATCCTTTTCTGTCAATCCTATAGTATTATTGATGATTGGTACGATATAACCATGCTGTCCAAACAGACACCAATAGGCAGGCAGTCCAGATAAAGGGCCGGTACTGTCATGCTGGTCCACAACTAAATTCTCTTTGCTCATCAACTCTTCATCTTCCAATGTATTTTCCCCTAAATAGACATATTTAGGACTAATAATTCCATTGGCATTCTGGCGATATAGCTGAATGATATCTTTTTCAGAATTATAGTCCGTTCGAATATAGAATAGATCCGTTTCCCCTTCAGGATGAAGATTCAAGATAGTCACCTCCATTTCAGGTTCCTCGGGTTTAGGAGGAACAACGGGTTGAGGTTGAGGTTCAGGAGTAGGTGCCACCACTTCATCACCGTCATCAGAACAGCCAATAAGTGTTCTTGAATGAAGAGGAAGGAGTAATAAAAGAAATCCCAAGAGCCTAATGGTTTTCATAAGCAACAATGTTTACAAACCTGCACAACACAGTCGTTTTCCTTCAGGCTCGTAGGAAAAGAAAAAACATTGTTAAATATGAGAATAAGACACAAAAGAAAGGTGTGAGCCTGATGTGCTATTCTCTGTCTGAAGGTTCTGGACGGACCCGTGCAAAAAGAATAGTAAATATACAGCTCACACCTTCGACGTATATGTGAACAGCATGAGCTGATACTTATACAATCGAAGGAGAGCGTGTAACGTCCTTTCTTTTGCACGAATCGTCTCGTGACTTAATCTTCCTGATTGTGAATTGTCCAGATTCTCAGACAGGAAATTTTGCGTACGCGCTTCCTAAATATGTCTGTGCTTTGGGTAAAGCACGGTGCAAAGATAAGTTTTTTTTTTGAAATGAACGATATAATTAAATTATTTATGAAAAACAGACTGTCATTTTACACGAAAATGGCTAAAAAATTGCACCGCAGTGCAACTGAAATTGGACTGCGGTGCGCCTATAGCTGTACCGCAGTGTAAATTTAAACGCACTGCGGTGCAATTTTTTTCGTGATTTTAGGGCGTGTTTAGTCTGATGAGGGAGTGGCTGTCAAGACGAGATAGTTGGCTGCCGCATCTGCATATTTGACGGCGAAGCGACGGTCTTGAATTGTTCCTGACAGGAGTAGGGCGGCGGGTGTCTTTTCGACGACCTGCAACGTACAGCCGTTCATGAAGTCGGGGACGGTGATGTCGAGTTTGTCGTGCTGTGTCTGGCAATGGGCATAGATAACGTATCGATGGCCGTCTTTGTACCAATAAACCTGGCCCTCGTTGGCGGCTGGGTCGAAGAAACTGACGTAGTAGTCAATCTCACTGCTGTAGCCCACGGGCCAGTAGTAGTCTTTGTCGGCAAAGGGCGAGGCATTGAGTGCCGAGAGGTAGAACTTGTTGACGTTGTCGGGTGAAAAGCGGCAGACACGCAGTTTCTGGTTCTCATCGCCATAAAGGATGTTCCGGACGCGCATCTTGGGACGGGTGTCTCCCTCGATGAGGCTCAAGCCAACCGCCATTCCCAAGAGGTAGTCGTCGGTCTTGTCGTCATGAAGGAAAGCCAACATACGGTCGATGAGGTCGTTGACATTGCGCAAATACTGCTCTGTGCGGTAGAAATTGTGTGTGTGGCCATTGATGCCTGGCGAATGGAAGGGACGTTCAAAGTCCACACCGTCCTGTGGCGCTGCCTTCGGTATCATAAACATGGCTTTATAATTGCCTAGGTCGGTAAAGGTCTGTTGCTGGGAAGGACAATAGTTCATGAACTGGACCTCACGCAGTATGTCGATGGTTGTATGGACGCTGCATTGTGCACCGCAAAAGTCATAGCGCCACGTGAAGCGGGCCATCGGCATGGCATCGTCGAGCCTTGGCGTGGGGAACCACGATGTGATGGTGGCAGGGTCGTAGCCGATTTGTGACTCGCCTACGCTGAACTGCTTGACCGTATAGTAGCCTTCCGTTGTGATTGGCTGTCCATCGGCCATATACACACGGTTCTCGCTGCGCATAATGGGAGTAAGTTGTGTGCGGCCATAGTCCTTGACGGGAATCCATGCGACGCCGTCACTGAATCCTACACGAGTTAGGGTGGTGATTGCTGCCGAAGAGGGCGATTGCCATCCACGCATGTCGTGGCCACTCACTGTTTTGTAGATGACTGGCAGCAACGTGATGGTCGTTGCGGTCACCTGGCCAATGGTGTACTGACGGTTCAACTGGTCTTTCCACAGACTGCCCACATCGTCGGAGGATAGGCCGACATTGTTGGCGATGGTGGGAACGGAGTAGCCATGTTGGGCAAAAAGACACCAATAAGCAGACGAACCAGACAGCGGGCCTGTGCTGTCGCCCTGATGGACTACCGAGTTCTCCGTGTTCATCATTTCGGCATCGCTCATGGCCTTACTGCCAATATAGACGGCACGGGGACTAATGACGCCATTTACATTTTGATAGAAAAGAATCAGAATGTCCTTCGCGGCATTGTAATGGGCTCGCAGATAGAAGATATTTTCACCATGATACGGGTGGAGGGTGAGTATTTTCACTCTCATTTCGTCCTCTTGAAATGTCTGTTTTTCTTCTATTGGAGTGTCATCGAAGTTGAAATCAACAGTTTCCTTCGAACAGCCGGACAATAGAAGCGCAAACAAGGTGCATGCAACAAGGTATCTCATCCTGAACATGATGAAAAATCGTTAGGGAACATCGGTCGGCATGCACACTCACGGCTGGAGATGGCGGTCGAAGAAACCTTCGATGCGGGTGAAGAGGTGAAGGCGTGTTATACCGCCGGAGATGCCGTGGTTGCGGTTGGTATAGGTTTGGAGTTCGAACTGAATGCCTGCCTGGACAAGTTGTTCAGCAAGTTCGGCCGTGTTCTGGAAGTGTACGTTGTCGTCGGCGAGTCCGTGACAAATGAGCAGGTCGCCATGCAACTTCTGGAAGCGGTGGAGCGGCGAGATGTCGTAGCCGTCGGGGTTCTCCTGAGGCGTACGCATGTAGCGCTCAGTGTAGGCAGAGTCGTAGAAGCGCCAGTCGGTGACAGGAGCGACGGCAACACCGCAGCGGAACACACCGCGGCCTTCGCTCATGGACATGATCGTGTTGAATCCTCCGAAACTCCAGCCCCAGATGCCGATGCGGTCTTTATCGACATAGGGCAGCGAACCGAGATAAAGGGCCGTCTCGACCTGATCCTTCGATTCCTTATCGCCCATGGTCATGTAGGTGCATTTCTGGAAGTCGGCACCACGTCCACCAGTACCACGACCATCGACACAGGCGACGATGTAGCCTTTCTGGGCAAGACGATGCTCCCAGATAAGTCCGCGGGCATTACCGTTGTTCCAGGAGTTGTGGACTTGCTGGTCGCCAGGTCCGCTGTACTGGTACATGATGACAGGATATTTCTTCGATGCATCGAAGTTGGCAGGTTTGACCATCCAGCCGTTCAGTTGGACACCTTCGCTAGTGGTGAAGGTGAACAGCTCGGGCTTAGCGATGGTGAGGTGCTTGTCGTATTCTTCTTTGAGCGAAGCATTGTTCTCCAACACTCGTTCCTGCTTTCCATTCGACGTAAAGACGGCTGTCACTGGCGGTGTGGTCAGATCCGACCACGTATTGACGAAGTACACTCCTCCCCTACTCTCTCCCAAGGTTGGGAATACAGCGGTGTTGAAGCCTTTCTGTTTGGTGAGCAAGGTCTTTTTGCCCTTGGCATCAACTTTGTAGATATACTGCTCAAGCGGATTGCCATGGCCGCTGCCCATTTCGTCGGTCGAGGCATAGTAGAACGAGGTGCCGTCGGTGCCGTAGTAGTCGGTCACGACGTAATCGCCTTTGGTCAGCTGGTTGACAAGCGAACCGTCAAGCCCATAGAGATAGAGATGGCGATAGCCGTCACGTTCGCTAAGCACAATAAACTGCTGGCGGCTGAAGTCGAGGTGGTCGTAGAACGAAACCTCGATGTAGCGGTCGTTCTGCTCGCGCATGATGAGTTTGGCTATGCCGCTACGGGCATTGACTCCATAAATGTCGCACTGGTTCTGGCGACGATTGAGGGTGACAACGGCAAATTGGTCTTTTTCGCATGTGCGTTGAATGCGGGGAATGTAACCGTCGTCGGGCACAGGCACGTCAAGTTGGCGTGTCACACGGCTCTTGATGTCGTAACTATGGACGCTGACCTTTGAGTTGACTTCGCCAGCCTTGGGGTATTTGTAGGAATAGACGCCTGGATAGAGCGCGTAGTCCTTCATGGCTGGGTGTGAACCTTGGAAATACTGGAAAGCAAAGGTTTTGACCTCACTCTCGTCGAAGCGAACCCAGGCCAACATCTGCGAGTCGGACGAAAAGTCATAGGCGCAGTTGTACTCAAACTCCTCCTCATAAACCCAGTCAGGCTTGCCGTTGATGATGTGGTTGAACTCGCCATCGTTCGTCACCTGTGTCTCGGCATTGTTGAAGAGCAGTTTGACGAGAAAAAGGTTCCCGTCGCGTACAAAGGCTATCATCGTGCCGTCGGGAGAGAAGTGCGGCACTTCTTGCGGACCGTTTTTGGACAACGGGGTAAAAGTCTTGTTGTGTATATTATAAATATAGTATCGCGCGCGAGAAGAACGGCGGTAGATGGCCTCGACATCGGTAGCGATGAGGATGTTCTTGCCGTCGGGTGAGAAAGTGTATGAATTGAGCGAGAGGTTGCGCGCACTGACACCGCTGAGGGTGTTGCCCTGTGCATCGACTACACGTGCCGTGCTGCGGTCAGCCATGACTTCAAGCGTCTCACCGGTCTTGTACGAGCAGCGCAGAATTTGGTTGCCGTCGTCGCTCAGACGCGTAAAACTCTCACCGTCGGCATAGGGCTGCAGCCCATACACACCACGGGCATAATAGCCATAACTGACGACGTCTTCGAGTTTGATTTGCTGCGCAAACACAGAAATTATGGCAAAAAACGCAATTGCCAGTGCTGAAAATTTCTTCATATCAAATGTTTTTAGTTAATTTGCAGGCGAATTGTTAAAACTTCGACAAAGATAGATGTTTTTCACGACATACAAAAACAAAAGCGGGAAAAAGATGCGCGCCCTGTGGTTCGGTCTTTGTGTGCTACTGACGGTCTGCGCAGCTTGCAACCATGATAAAAAAGAAGACTTGCCCAGCAGCGAAGCCGTTCTGTCGCAACTGCAGCAGACCGCCGACCTCGCTACGACGGAACTCACCGTGCGCAAACTCGCCATCTACGATTCGAGCAAGAGCAAGCAGTTCTCGTGGCTCAGACCTTCGACCTGGAAATACGGTGACCAGAAATGCATCGTCCCTGTCGAAGTGACGTTGAAATATGGCTACGACCTGCGCGACCTGACCATCCGCGACATTCGCACATCGGCCGACTCCTCTCTGGTAGTGGTCAGTCTGCCAAAGCCAAAAATCATCGATGCCGGCTACAACACCTACATCGACGAGAGTACCATCGTCAAGATGTCCACCGGCCTGCGTTCCGAAATCGGACACGAACTCATCGAGGACGTACGGCACAAAGCCTACGAGTCGGTGCTGAAAGAGGACCTGACCGAACTGGTCGGCGAGGACATAGAGCGCAACACCCAGACCCTGCTCGTCAGTCTGCTCCAGACGCTGGGCTTCGAGAATGTCGTCGTCGAGATTGCCCATTAACTCCTTGCCCCTCATGACCAATCTACCCATCAAATTCAACGACAATACATGGCGCGACGCCCTGCAATGGCTGCGACGCATCAACAAGGTGACACTCACCGTCGCCCTGGTCGTCATAGCCGCCGTTCTTGCATTTGCGACCTACGGCATTCTGCGGCTGAGTCATGCCATCCCCTCGCACGGAGACATCACGCTGGAACAGACTCCCATCGACATCGAGGCTGTCCGTCCACGTGGCGAACTCTACGTCGCCACGGCCATTATCGAGGAATACGTGAGCCAGTACAGCACCGAGTTTCACTTTGGCGTCTTTCCCGAACCACACTCTTGTGCTCAGATTCTGCGGCAGAAAGTCAGTTTTGTCATCGACCTTGACGAGGTTCGCTATATCGCCGACACGCCCGATACGGTAATTGTTCAGTTGCCGCCATTGCGCTATGTGGCATCCACACAGGACTCGCCCTTCCTCTCCGACGATGAGGAATACTGGATGGACAACATGCCCTCGACCAACGACATGAAGCGCGAAGTGGAAGAGAAGATACGCCAGCGCTTCGACACCCCTGCCAATCGCCGCAAGGCCGAACGCAACGCCGAGACCAACATCCGCATGCTGCTTCAGCGGTTGGGCTATGTGGCACGTTTTGCACCCCATATCGACACCGAAGAAAACGATTCTAACCTATAAACCCCTTGCTTTATGAGAAACCTATGGATCATGGCGGCAGCCATCCTGTTCGCCTGCTGTCAGGCAAAAGCCGGCGGCGAAACTGAGAACCTGACCGAGGGCGACACCCTCTACACATCGAACCTGCAGGAAAACATCAAGGATGTTGCCATCAGCGTGCCCCGTGGCGGCGACGCCCCAGACATCGTGACCCTGCTCACAGCCTTCAACCACGCCTATCCGACAGGCGACTTGTCTTACGTGCTCGACTTGGCCAAAGACCCCAAGTTCACACGCTCCGAGGAGAATGAATACGGAGGCTATGACGTCGTCGACCGCAAGAACGGCTATGTCGGCACGGACATCACGAGCGGCGCCGACGGCAGTTACATGGACGCTGCCTTGTGGAAGCGCAACGACGGACACCGCCTGCTCATCCTTCACTTCGGCCAACCCACCGACCCCGAAATCGACTATGTCATCTGCTACGACTACGATCCTGCCAAGCAGCAAATGATGCTCGACAAGACCGAAGCCGAGGCATTAAAACCCCTGTGGCCGACCAACAAGCAGTTCTTCTCCCTACCCCAAAAGGGCAAGGATATTCAGGTGCGTGAATGGTCGCGCACTTGGTGGCGTGACCTCAACAATACCTACACCTGGAACGGCCAGTATCACGAGTTCGCCTACACCGAGTCCGAGGTCTTTGAAGAACTGATGGAGTGTGACAACCTCAAATCCAACTGGGGCCTGATGTGGGAAAACTTTGAAGACCCGAAGGTCGCCGAATTTGCCCTAGTTGACCTCGACGACGACGAAAACCCTGAAATCATCCTCTGCGAAGCCACCGACGTCGAGGACCATACGTTCCAGAACCTTTACACCTACCTTGACGGAGAGGCCGAAGACCTCGGTTGCACTGACCGTTCGCACGAGTTCCATCTGAAGAAGAACGGCTGCATCCTCATGGGCAATGCCGACGTAGGCATGGGCCTCGACATAGGTTCGCATGCAGCCGAATACACCGTCATCAAGAATAGCCGCTTCCAGCACCACACCATCTCCGTCATGCGCCCCAACGAGGGAAAGACCGACTACGACGAAGATATGACCGACGGCGAGAAACCCATCAGCGAGAAGGAATTCGAGCGGCTCAACGCTCCTCTCGAAGAGCGCAACTACGACCTCGTTTGGCGCAAAGTCAAGTAAGGCAACTCCACGTATTAATCACAAAAATACACTTACCCATCTACAATCATTTCCTTTATAGGGGCATAGCTCGTCTATGCCCCTTTTTGCATATAGTCTTTAGGCACATAATTACCTCTAAATCTCACTCAGAGTACGCAGAGCGCACAGAGTGGTCCACATTATAGACTGCGTAGAGAAGCGCACGTTAGCGTGCGCGAGTCTGCAGAGAACAGAATCCAGTGTTTTCCCCATACTAACATACTCATCTCTGCGGCCTCGCGCACTTAAATGTGCGCTTCTCTGCGCAATTATTATAGGTTATTAAAACTCCAAAACTCTGCGTTCTCTGCGTGAGATTATTTAGGCTTAGACATAGCGGTCGGCATCATCACCTCGCGCCAGTAGGGGCTTAGCTCGTCTAAGCCCAAATCTTTGGCGGGTATAGACAAGCTATACCCCTACAATAGAGAAAATATTCCTTAAGACTAATTAACTGACAATCAGCGATTTTCTTCAAAGTGACCTACGATTAAATTTGCACCGCAGTGCAACTATATTTGCACCACAGTGTGACCATAGGCGCACCGCAGTGTAAATTCAGTTGCACTGCGGTGCATTTTTCGCCACTCTTTACCACTTCTTTTACCCCATCTCAACCCTCTGAAAGTTCCAGAATACAGACAATAAAATTCGTAAATTAAGACAAATTGAGTTAATTTATGTTAATTTATAATGGTTTTATTACGTCGAAACTCTCCATATCATAAAATCATAGTAACTTTGCAGCCCGAAAAAGTGGAACCCATACGGAGTATGAAGCGGAATATAAAGATAATCAGCACAATCATCATTGCATTCCTGCTATTACCCCATCTGTCCAAGGCACAAGATAGTACAGCCGACAGCATCGCCGCTACCGAACGCGACGATTTTGTCACGGCCAGCCTTTTGATTGGATCGCCACTGAAAGCCATCTGGTCAGTATTCGGACATGCCACCCTACGCATGGAGTGCCCGACTTATGACCTTGACTTGGTGTTCACCTTCGAAAGCGATACCGACGTAGGTGCCTTCATGACTGGCGTGGCAGGCAAAGCAAAAGCCAAATACGTCGCTGTACCCGCTGAAGAATACATAGAACACGCACGCGAAGAAGGTCGAGAACTACGCCAGTATGAACTCAACCTGACTGTCGCCGAACGCAAAGAGTTGTGGCGGCGACTCGACGAAGAGATGATGGCAGGAGCCTACCGCCACTTCAACCTGTTGTACACCAACTGCGTATCAACCACAGTCGGCACCGTGCAGCAGAGTCTGAAGGGCGAACATTTGGAGTGGGGACCGCAACTGTTCGAGATGACCAAGAACGACGGCGACTTTTTCCGTCACACCCTACGCGATGCAGCATGGGCAGAGTTTATGTTCATCACGTTCATCGGTACGGCCTACGACCATCACTCACCGCTCCAAAGCAAACTGTCGCCGGAAAACGTCATCCCGATGCTGAGCGCAGCACGGATTGTCGACGACAATACAGATGAAAGCCGACCGGCACTCAGAGGCGAAGGGAAAATCATCCTGCCAAAAGGCAAGATTGAGCCTGGACCGCTGATGTCCCCCACGCTCGCCTTCGGACTGTTACTCCTGCTAACGCTGCTTGTCACCGTGGCAGAACGATGGTTGAAATGGCGACGCATAGGAATCGGCTACGACACATTGCTCTTCACAGCGCAAACACTCGTGTTCGCACTGTTGATCTACATGACATTCGTGTCGGAACTCTTCCCAGGGCACTGGAATTGGTACATCATCCCCTTCCTGCCTGTGCCTCTGCTCCTTTGGGCATTGGAGCGCAAGGGAAACACCGCCCGCTGGTGGCTCGCCTACAGCATCGTGCTTGCAGTATTCATCTGCTGCACACCGCTCCACGGTTCGCTCGACTTGCCCCACCAACTCATTACAGCATCGCTGCTCGTTCGCAGCCTAAACAGATACTTATTATTAAATTATTAACTCATAAACTAAATGATTATGAACACAAACATTTACACAAACAACATGAAGAGATGGCTCAGCGCTATGCTGGTAGCCGTTTTGCCAGTGTTACCAGCAATGGGGTTAAACACAAGTAACTACTATTACGATGCCCACGCCTATGTTTCACCATCAGGTGCAGGTTTAGTTTATGTAAGCAAAAGCCAGACCGCGAATCCTACCTACGCTACAGAATCTCACACATCTGGCAATCAAAGTTCAATCACAACTCCTGAGGTTGTGCTCTATTATTATGCTACAGCTAACGAAGGCTATATTTTTGATCATTGGGCAAGCGGTAGTGCTGATGCTCCTACACCTGCTAGCACACAACCAGCGACAAATTTCGGGAGATCTGTTCCCAGTACATCCTCAAGCAGTCCAACCCAGATTACATACTATGCCGTATTCACAGCACAAACAGGACTTGTGCAAGTTGTCACTGCAGATGCTAGCCGAGGTACTGTAAGTATCAGTGACCCCGATAATCAAATAGATGAGGAGGTGACCATCACAGCAATTCCCGATGCAACCAATGGCGTCGCTTTTTTGGGATGGAGTATCGGAGCTGCCTCAGACGATCCCAACGATTACATTACAACAGAGAATCCTTATACCTTTACCGTGACTGCTGAGACAGAAGGAACATATTATGCCAATTTCAGCAATCCTCTCGAAAGAACATATTGCCGTCTAAAAAACAATCTCACAGGCAATTTCATCAGTGTCTACGGAACTACACAGGCAACAAACAGTACTACTACACAGCAAGGCACACCCTTTAAGGACGGTTTCGTCTTTACAAACAGTCTGAAGATGATTTCTGCAGATGAAGCTTTGGGAAATCCCACAACAGTTTTATTGCGCTCTGGTAATCCGACTGGTGTTGGTACAACACTCAATGTTAACCTTTCTGCTAATCTTACCAATGTGACAACCAATCTTAACGTTCCTGTTACTTATACAGACTTAATCAATCCGAGTTCTGTAAATAGACAATCTTGTCCCCTGACAATTGAAAAGCAAAGTAATGGCACTTATAAAATTTACACAACAGTTACATTTAAGAATGGTAATGATGCCATGGATGCTAAATCCTATTTGTGTGATACGGGAACAGGATGGGCAAGAATGCAGACAAGAAATTTTACTGAAGGTGCAGATAGTTGGTCTGTTTATATCCTAGATGAAACCACAACCGAAGGTTCATTCGGAGCTAATACAAAGGCTCAATATACTGACGGTGAAGGCCATTACTACACCACAATGTACACAACATTCCCCTATCAACTCCTAGACGGTGTGAAGGCTTATTATTTGCCAGCCAACGAATCTACCTCTTACGATGCTGACAACCAAACCGTTAAGTTTACAGAAGTAACCACAGGTAAGGTACCGGAACATACGGCAGTCATTCTGGAATGTAATGCTGTACAGACTGGTACGAACAACCGCCTGCTTCCACTTACAGAAAATGTTCCTGCAGTTGTTGGTGAGAGCCTCAATCTGCTTAAGGGCTATGCTTCAGCCAACGGTGCCACACGTGCTAACAACAAAGACCGCATGTATGTCTTCTCTGTTAACAATGGTAAACTAGGCTTCTACCACTACAGCAAGACAACAATGACTCCTAACAAAGCCTATCTCGAACTTCCAGAGATGAATGAAGAAGTGAACGAAGTCATGCAACGCACAACTTTCTCCTTTGGAGAAGAAGACGTAACACCAACTAGAGTTGAACTTATTCCAACCGAAGTGGCCGACGAGAACGCTCCTATCTATGACTTGATGGGCCGTCAAGTGCTCAACGCCGTTAAGGGCATCTATATTAAGAACGGAAAAAAATTCTTGGTAAAATAATTAAAGCACAAAACAATGAATAAGACACTTTCAACATACATAGCACCCCAAATGCGAATTCGCATTCCAACTTTCAATTTGATGCTAGAACTGCCTGTCAGCAATGCAGAAGTCGATGACGAAGCCGCCAAGGAACGTTACAACGACGTAGAAAGTGACAACAAGGATTGGGGCGAGATCAACAACTCACTCTGGTAAATCCTCCACTATATAGAAGCGTGCCGCATAGCATTTTTTGCCATGCGGCACGCTTCGTTTCTGACATCTACACATAGCAAAATGGCCATTTTTTATGTTTTCAAGGGATTTTTCCATAAAAAACATTGCTGTGTGAAAAAAAAATCGTAACTTTGCAGGCCAAATTATGGACAGGCGCTTCCCGAAGCGTCTGAGTTCTTTGTGTGGATAGTGTCTCTTATTAGCCGAGAGCATGGTCCGTGAATCATCGAACGGAAAACATTTTTTAGTAACAACAAAAAGAAAAGAAAAAGAAGTAATGAACACGTTAAGTTTCAGCACTCACTTTGCAACACCCGAAGAAGCTAAGAAAGAATGGGTGGTAGTGGATGCCGCTAAGGAACCCATCGTGGGTCGTCTGGCATCGAAAGTTGCAAAGATCATCCGTGGCAAGTATAAGCCATGCTTCACGCCCAACCAGGACTGCGGCGACAATGTCATCATTATCAACGCCAACCAGATTCAGTTCACGGGCGCTAAGTGGTCAGAAAAAGAGTACATCACATTCTCAGGCTACCCCGGCGGTCAGAAGCGCATCACTCCCGAGCAGCTCATCAAGAAGCCTTTCGGTTACGAGCGAATCATTCGCCACGCCGTAAAGGGTATGCTCCCGAAGGGACGCCTCGGCTACAAGCTCATCAAGAACCTCTACATCTTCGACGGTCCGGAGCATGACAAGGCAGCACAGCAGCCAAAGGAAATCGATATCACAGCACTTAAATAAGAAACAGAAATATGGAAATGGTACATGCTATCGGCCGCCGCAAGGCCGCTGTTGCCCGAGTATATCTGACTGAAGGTACTGGCAAGATTACTATCAATAAGAGAGATCTGAAGGACTACTTCCCCTCTGAACTCGTACAGTTCGTTGTCAAGCAGCCTCTGAACCTGCTCGACGTTGCTGAAAAGTACGACATCAAGGTGAACCTCTATGGTGGCGGTTTCACAGGACAGAGCCAGGCTCTGCGTCTCGCTATCGCACGCGCTCTCGTTAAGATCAACGCTGAAGACAAGAAGGCCCTGCGCGCTGAAGGCTTCATGACTCGCGACGCTCGCGTCGTTGAACGTAAGAAGCCGGGACGTCCAAAGGCACGCCGTCGCTTCCAGTTCAGTAAGCGTTAATATTTGGTTTAGCATCTAAACGCCGGCGGACTCTTCAATTGTACTTTGTACTTCGTAAATTAAAATTGTACTTTGTACTTAAGACTACCCCGACGTTGGGTTTCATTAACTTAAAAAGAAAGTAAACAACAATTCAAAATTATGTCAAGAACAACATTTGACGCACTGCTCGAAGCAGGCGCACATTTCGGTCACCTCAAGCGTAAGTGGAATCCCGCCATGGCTCCTTACATCTTCATGGAGCGCAACGGCATCCACATTATTGACCTTCACAAGACTGTAGCCAAGATTGACGACGCTGCAGAAGCACTCAAGCAAATTGCCAAGAGTGGAAAGAGAATTCTCTTTGTTGCTACCAAAAAGCAGGCTAAAGACATCGTAGCCGAGAAGGCTACAGCGATTGGTATGCCCTATGTCATCGAACGTTGGCCCGGCGGCATGCTCACTAACTTCCCCACCATCCGCAAGGCTGTGAAGAAGATGTCCACTATCGACAAACTTCTCAGCGACGGCACCTACGACAAACTGTCGAAGCGTGAGAATCTGCAGATTCGCCGCAAGCGCGAGAAACTCGAGAAGAACCTCGGCTCTATCGCCGACCTGTCTCGTCTTCCCTCCGCTCTGTTCGTCGTTGACGTTCTGAAGGAGAACATCGCCGTTCGTGAAGCCAACCGTCTCGGCATTCCCGTATTCGGTATTGTTGACACGAACTCCAACCCCGACAACATCGACTTCGTCATCCCCGCAAACGACGACGCTGCCAAGTCTATCGAACTCATCCTCGACGTAGTCTGCAAGGCCATCAGCGAAGGTCTGGAAGAGCGTAAGGCTGAGAAGGTTGACATGGACGCCGCTGGCGAAGGTGTTGAAGTAGAGGAAACGGAAGAAAAGCCTGCACCCCGCAAGCGCACTACCCGTGCCCGCATCAAGAAGGAAGCACCCGCTGCCGAAGAGGCTCCTGCCGTAGAGGAAGCACCCGCTGAAGAAAAGGCAGAGGCTCCCGTGGCTGAAGAAGCATCTGCTGCAGAACCTGCAACCGAAGAAAAGGCCGAAGCACCTGCTGAGGAAGCATAAGCAATTTAGTTTTTCACTTAATAACTTATCATTCTATACAATGGCTATCACATTGCAAGAAATAAACGCCCTGCGCCAGAAGACGCAGGCAGGTCTCATGGACTGCAAGAAGGCTCTTACCGAAGCCAACGGCGACATGGAGGCCGCAATGGAAATTCTCCGTAAGAAAGGTCAGCTCGTTGCTGCAAAGCGTAGCGACCGTGAGGCTGCTGAAGGTTGCGTACTCGCCAAGGTTGACGGCAAGTTCGGTGCTATGATTGCACTGAAGTGCGAAACCGACTTCGTTGCCAAGAACGCCGACCGGCACTCAGAGGCGAAGGGAAAATCATCCTGCCAAAAGGCAAGATTGA
>R23__coassemble_845_pt1 | contig 17388 bp, 10 predicted proteins | sample R23__metabat2_high_PE_006 | metagenome-assembled genome bin R23
GAAAGTAATTTGCCATCTTTGCAGTCGAAAAAATAATAATTTTTTCATAGTTAAGGTTTAGGTTAAAAATAGGGAGGCAAGGGTTCGTGAGAGCCCTTGTCTTTATTTACACCCGTCAGAGTGCCTATTCAGACCTGCCCGAGCGGCAGTTCAACTGCCTAAAAAATTGAAAAATGGAAGAGAATCAGCATCAGACTCACGCAGACGGTTTTCCCGACCTCCAGGCCGACGCACGCGGTCGGCTGTTCCCATCGCCCGTGTTCGGTCCTGTCCGTAGCCGGCGACTGGGCATCTCGCTGGGCATCAACCTGTTGCCTGCCGACGGAAAGGTTTGCTCGTTCGACTGCATCTACTGCGAATGCGGGTACAACGACGAGCGTCGCGCGCACACGCGTTTTCCTAAACGTAAAGACGTGCGCGAGAGCCTGCGCGCGAAACTGACGGAGATGGCGGCTGCCGACGAGCGGCCCGACGTGCTGACCTTTGCCGGCAACGGCGAACCTACGCTCCACCCCGACTTTCTCGACATCGTGCGCGACACCGTCGCCCTGCGCGACGAGTTGTGTCCTGCGGCACGTATCACCGTGCTGTGCAACGCCGCCGAAATCCTGAAGCAGGACGTCTTCGATGCGTTGCTGCTGGTCGATAACAACTGTCTGAAACTCGACACCGTCTCGCAGGACTATATCCGACTTGTGGACCGCCCTGTGTCGGCGCGCTACGACGTCAATGCCATCATCCGTCGCATGCAGGAGTTCAACGGCCACTGCATCGTACAGACACTCTTTCTCGAAGGCACACACGAGGGCATCGACGTGTCGAACACCGGCGACCAGTTTGTCGGTCCGTGGCTCGAGGCGCTGCGCCAGATACGTCCGCAGGAGGTGATGGTCTATACCATCGACCGCCAAACGCCGTCGCCCCTGCTGCGTAAGGCCAGTCACGAGCGGCTCGACAGCATTGCCGAGCAGGTGCGTCAGGCAGGTTTTCCCTGTCAAGTGTCCTACTGAACAGACTTTATTTCCGATTGAAAAAGACTTTGCCACGACGCACGACCAGACCGTGCGTATCGTCGCTCACACGGCGGCCCGACAAATCATACGTCGCGCCGTCGTATTTGTTTTCCTCTGCCAGAGAGGAAATCGCAGTGGGCGTCAACATCTCGTCGACGGCACCGGCCAGCCACGTGCGACGCTGGCTGAACCATTGTCGCCAGGTGCGGATGCTGTCTGAAAACAGACCAAAACTGAGGCCGTACACCTGTCCCGTCCATTGCCGGCTGCGTTCGATGGAGGGTAGCAGCGAAGAGGCGGAGAAGTCCGACAGCCACGTGTCGATGCCTTCAAAAACAGTGGATTCCAGCGTCTGCCACAAAGCAGCATACGTCGTGACGAAGTCGGTGTTCGGACTCGCTATGAGCGACGCGAAAAAGGGGTACGAACCGGTGTGCAGGCGAGACCACTGACCAGGCGTCTGGCCAATGGTGTTGAAATCCCAGAGACACGGCATGCGCAGCAGCGAAGTGGACCGCTCGTCCTGTTTTGCTATGAATTGGTTGCTGCCGCCAGCGTCCCAAGTGCCCAAGATGTCGTGGGCGAAAAGAAAACGTGCAAAACTCTCCACGTCGATGTGCTGCGGATAGGTGCCGTCGGCGATGCTCTCCTCGAACTCGCTCATCACAGAGCGGATGTAGGTGGTCTGTGTCGCCGTCACATCCTCTTCTTCGGGATATTTGAAGGTGTATTTGCGTCCCGTCGTCGTCTCAAACCAGACGGCCTCGTTCCACCAGTAAGGGTCGTGTTCGACGATATAGCCCGACGTCTTATCGACATCGAGTCGGCACTTCTCGTTGCGTCTGACCTGTTCGCAGAGGATGTACAGCCCGCGATACTGCCCGTTCATGACCACGTTGACATATTCCCAGGCGGGTGTCCACTCCATGCCGACCAGACGGCTCACGGCAAAGCCGATGGGCGTCTCGATCATGGCGTCGCCGAGCAGAACCCAGTGCTTGTCCTTGAACACGTCGTCGTTGCCGCGACGGAGCAGGTCGGCCTTCTTCTCCAGTTTGATCTTGTACGGCTTTTGGGCATTATAGGCACTCGTATTGCCGCGCACCTTGATGGTCATGCCGCTCTGGTCGGGCATGTAGTTTCCGCTGTCGTAGAGCGTGTCGGGACCCAGCGTGACGGTCATGCGTGCGGCCACCTTCGTTACGTTCGTGATGCTTTTGCCCATGGCGCCCGGCGGATGTGTGACCTCGTCGTAGGTCGGTTCCTCGCCGTCGCGTGTGGCGATGTCGATGACGGGCAACGCCAAAGTGCGCAATGTCTCGATGTCGACATTGCGGCGAAACGTGGTCTGTGCCTTGAGCAGCAGCGGCGCAACCACGAGGAGTACAGACAGAAAAAGACGTGCCAAGTGCCTGTTTTCTTCGGGTTTATGCCGCAAAATTAGTAAAAAAACAGGAAACCGCGTGTTTTTTTTTGTGGTTTTGCAGATTTTTCAGAAATTTGCAGCGTCATGACCACCCCATTGCCACATAACCCTGTGCAAAATTCGCCGGCGCCCTTTGCCGACCGCTTCGTCGGTGCCGACAACTGCTTCACCCTGTTGCGCTATGCTTTTGCACTCGCCATCTTCTGCAACCACCTGTGCTACACGTCGGGGCGTGACATCTTCCTTTGCTACGGAGGCATTTTCGTGCAGGGCTTCTTCGTCATGAGCGGTTTTCTGACGATGAACAGTTATGTGCGCAAAGACGACTGGCGCGACTTTGCCCTGCGGCGTGTGCGTCGCATCCTGCCTGGCTACGTCACGGCCGTGCTGCTGTGTTTCGCCATCGGCATCGGCTTCACCACCCTACCCCTTTCCGACTTTTTCTCACAGGCGGCCACCTGGAAATACCTCGGCGCCAACCTTGTCTTTCTGAACTTCCTCCAGCCCACGCTGCCTGGGGTGTTCGACGACCATGCCCTGGCCGCGATGAACTCGTCGCTGTGGACGATGAAAATCGAGGTCCTGTTCTACGTGAGCGTGCCCTTCGTCGTGTGGCTCATGAAAAGGTGGCGCCCCACATGGGTGCTCGCCCTCATCACCGCGCTGTCGTGGGTATGGTTTGCCACGATGGAATACCTGTACAAATCGACCGGCCGAGAGATGTTCTACACGCTCAACCATCAGATTATGGGCGAGTTACAGTTCTTCTACTTCCCCGTTCTGCTGTGGTGGCATCGCGACTGGGTTCGTCGACACGAACGGGTGCTCACCGCCGTGGCCGTCGTTCTGCTCGTGCTGTCCTACTCGTGGTGGCGCGATGCAGCCGTGCTCAACTTCTACACGCTGAGCGTACTGATACTGGTGGTCGCCTACCGCCTCGAGCGTTTCGTCCATGCCCGCCGCTGGAAAGACGTCAGTTATGAGTTTTTCCTCCTCCGCTTTCCCCTCCTGCAGGTCTGTGTCGAACTCATGCCCACAGCCAGCCTCGGTCTGCTCGCCGCCGTGTCGCTCCCTGCCCTCATCGTGGCTTCCCTGCTGCTGAACGTGTGGTGCAAACACATCGCCCGCCTGCTCCCTTCCACCTGACCACCGCCCACACCCCATCGTTTCCGCATGAGCATCACGTCGTCGCTTGATGCCCACCCCATCGTTTCCCCATCCACACTATAAAGTTTAATCCGCGTCGCAGTTTAATTAGACCACGACGCGGATTAATTAGACCACGACGCAGATTAATTAAACCGCGACGCGGATTAAACTTTGCTCTACACTCCTTTATCTTCTTCGATATGTCATATCCTTCGTTATACAGAACTGCTTATTTGGAGCGTTTGCGGAGGTGTGGCAGATGCACTTTCTTTAACTTCTCCTTCAGTTTTGACATGTCGTCGGCGTTGCTGCTCTCGGTCGCGACAGCAGGTTGGGCATCGGTCGGTTGTGCCAGGTCGGCAGGGGTGGCCGTGGTGGGCTCAACGGTCTGTGTGGCTGGTGCGACGGCGGGAACGGCTGTCTCTACCGTGGCTGGAATGGCGACCTCGACCGTGGCAGGGATGGCGGCAGGCGCGGCTTCGGGGATTTCTCCCGTCATGACCTTCATGCGGTTGACGAACGAGGCTGTCGCAGCATGATAGGTGGCCAGTTCGTCAGGCGTCATCAACGTAGTGTCGCGACGCAGGACGAAGACGGTGCCGGCCGTGTCCTTCAGTTGCATCGTGTCGGGCATGAAACGGATGACCTCGAGGATGGAGGGATTGGGCGTGTTGGTGTGCTTGATGGTGATGAGGTGATTGTCCATCGTCCAGGTGCGACGCTCGGTGTCCGTCGAACTGAAGGTCATGGTGGCGTCGGAACGGAAATTCCACGTGCTGCGGGCGTTTCCGCTGGCCACTTGCCAGGGGCCCATGACGGACTTGTCGGTCATGACATTCAGACTCAGGCGCTGACGCAGTTCGTCTTCCTGGCTCTGTGCGTTGGGCACGGCTTCGGCCACAGGGTCGGGTTGGGCCACGGCGGTCTCTACCACCTTGGGCTCGGGTTCGGGCTCAGGTTTGGGGTCGAGCGGACGACGGCTTTCGATACCCTTTTCGCCGATGCTCTCGGCGATGTAGATGCCGTCGTTGCGCAGTTCGATAAAGGGGACGGCGGTGTTGATGACACTGAGCGGCTGGGTGGTTTCCTCTTTTAGTGAGGGTGTGTTGAACTTGATGCCCGTCTTGCTGATAGTGACGGTCTGGTCACGTCCGTCCACCTTGCGACGACCTTTGAAGTAGTTGCCCAGTATCGCTTTTTCGAAAGGACGCTCGTAGTAGGGGTCGTCAGCCATGAGTTGGTCCATGTTCGTGTCGGCATTCATCAAAGGCACGGACGACGGACGCAGGGTTACGGCAGGCGTCACTTCGAACATGCGGACTTCGTCGATGTAGGTGCCACCTACCACATCGCCCGTGAACTTCTGCTCGAGCGAACGGTTGCGCGAGACGAGGTCGTTTCCGAACAGGAGGTCGCCATTGTTGGCAACGAGGTCGAAAATGACGGGCGAATCGGCACTGACGGCATAGGCTGCCCGTGTGAGCGACGAAGCGTCCTTCCAGTTCCACTTCTCCAGTTCGAGCGTTCCCTGCTTGAGAGTGAAGTGGAGGACAGCGTAGATTTTGTCTTCGGGACGCGACACAGCCGACGACACAGCGGTCAGTCGTTGCAACTCAGTCTTCAGGTCTTGCTGCTCTTTTTCGAGTTGCGTCAGTTTCTGCTCACGCTCCGTTTCCGAGAGATACTCGGCGGCACGCTGCAGTTTTTCGACTTTCTCCTTATGATTGGCTTCGCGAAATTCGTATGCCTGCACATCGGCAGTCAGACGATCGACGTCGATGCGTCCGGCCTGGACGACGTACGAAAGTTGACCGCGAAACAGCATGGCCGGCTGCGTGTTGACCACCAGTACGGCATTGCTCACACCGTCGCGCGAAAAGGTGCCGTCCAGATGCAACACCACCTCGCCACGGCCCGCATAACCTGTCTTCGTGCGTTCCACCACAACGCTGCCTTCGCCCTCGGGCGCATCAGCGTCGTTGACCTCGCCTTGATAGTAGGCAACCTCGCCCGAGCCGGTTTTCAGATAGACAATCTTCTTACGGCGTGCAGCCATGTCCGCCGGCACAAACATGAGCAAGACGGACAAAATCAAACCCGTTTTCAGTAACTTTTGTTTCATGATATAAAGTGGTTCATTCGTTCTTAAATACAAAGGTATGACAATATTTCTTTTCGGGCAAATTCTATTCTCGATTTTTGACTTTTTGCCAGAAAAATAGACCATCTACGCATCAACTGTCAAGCACCGCAAGACAAAAGGCCAAAAACTTTGGTTTTCATTTTGTCGTGCCCTTAACTTTGCGTAACTTTGCACTCATAAAACGTTTCAACCAAACCAAAAATAAGTAAATGGAGATTAAAGAGTTGAACGACGTGGTCGTTCGTTTCTCAGGTGACTCCGGCGACGGTATGCAACTCGCCGGAAACATCTTCTCGACCGTCTCGGCGACGGTCGGTAACAGTATCAGTACGTTTCCGGACTATCCGGCCGACATCCGCGCTCCGCAAGGTTCGCTGACGGGCGTGAGCGGATTCCAGGTTCACATCGGTGCCGAACAGGTCTTCACCCCCGGCGACAAGTGCGACGTGCTCGTGGCCATGAACGCCGCAGCGCTCAAGACACAGTACCGCTATGCCAAGCCCGGCGCAGCCATCATCATCGACACCGACTCCTTCCAGGCAGCCGACCTGAAGAAGGCGGCCTTCGAGACGGACGACTATCTGGGCGAGATGCACATCGACCCCGACCGCGTGATTCAGTGCCCCGTCACCCAGATGGTGAAGGACTGTCTCAGCGACAGCGGCATGGACCCGAAGAGTGTGCTGAAGTGCCGCAACATGTTCGCAGTGGGCCTCGTATGCTGGCTCTTCGACCGCGACCTCAACGTGGCTTTCAACTTCATCCGCGAGAAGTTCGGCAAAAAACCGGCTGTGGCCGAGGCGAACATCAAAGTCATTCAGGCTGGTTACGACTACGGTCACAACACCCATTCGAGCGTGGCAGGCCGTTATCGCATCGAAACCAAAAACAAGGTGCCGGGCCGCTACATGGACATCACCGGCAATAAGGCCACGGCCTACGGCTTCATCGCTGCTGCCGAGAAGGCTGGCCTGCAACTCTATCTCGGTTCATACCCCATCACACCGGCCACCGACGTGCTGCACGAACTGTCGAAGCACAAGAGCCTCGGCGTCAAGACGGTGCAGTGCGAGGACGAAATCTCAGGCTGCGCCTCGGCAGTGGGTGCATCGTTCGCCGGTGCACTGGCCGTGACATCGACCTCCGGTCCTGGCATCTGTCTGAAGAGTGAGGCCATGAACCTCGCCGTCATCATGGAACTGCCGCTCGTCGTGCTCGACGTGCAGCGAGGCGGTCCCGCCACAGGTCTGCCGACGAAGTCGGAACAGACCGACCTGCTGCAGGTGCTCTTCGGCCGTAATGGTGAGAGTCCGATGCCCGTCATGGCAGCCACAAGTCCGACCGACTGCTTCGACGCCGCCTACATGGCCGCAAAGATGGCACTGGAGCACATGACGCCCGTCGTGCTGCTCACCGACGCCTTCGTCGCCAACGGCAGTGGTGCCCTGCGCCTACCGAATCTCGCTGACTATCCGGAGATTAAGCCGCCCTATGTTCCCGAAGAACTGCGCGGACAGTGGGCTCCCTACCAGCGCAATGCCGACGGTGTGCGCTACTGGGCTGTTCCCGGTCGTGAAGGCTTCGAACACATCCTCGGCGGATTGGAGAAGGACTCGAAGACGGGTGCCATCTCGACCGATCCCGAGAACCACCACCTGATGACCTTGCTTCGTCAGCAGAAAATCAACAACATTCAGGTGCCCGACCTCGTCGTCGAGGGTGATGCAGACGACGCAGACCTCCTCATCGTCGGCTTCGGTGGCACATACGGCCATCTCCACGCCGCCATGGAAGAACTGCGTGCCCAAGGTCACAAAGTGGCCCAGGCTCACTTCAAGTACATCAACCCGCTGCCCAAGAACACGGCAGAGGTGCTTATGAAGTACAAGAAGGTCGTCGTGGCCGAACAGAACATGGGACAACTCGCCGCATGGCTCCGCACCAAAGTCGATGGCTTCGTACCGTTCAAGTACAACGAAGTCAAAGGACAACCGTTCACGGTTTCTGACCTCGTAGAAAACTTCATTAAACTACTGAAATAATTAAATTTAATTTTATATTTTCGACTACGAATTTATCGAATTAAACGAATTGAAATACATGTCCAACAACCAACTCATATATAAAGAAGAATCTTTCAAGATTATCGGCGCTGCCATGGCAGTGCACAGTTGGTTGGGATGTGGTTTTTCGGAGAAAGTCTATCAAGACGCCTTGGAACAGGAGTTCATTGCACGAAACATTCCTTATAGCCGTGAAACATCTATTCACGCTAAATACAAAGGCATCACTTTGAAAACAGAATTCGTTCCTGACTTCATCTGCTATGATAAAATTATCGTGGAGTTGAAGGCCCAAAAGGAGTTCGAAGACCAACATCGTTCGCAGACCATCAATTATGTCAAAGTAGCTGGCTTTAAACTTGGGCTACTCATCAACTTTGGAGCACCTTCGTTGGAACATGAACGTATGGTAAACCTTCATGAATGGAGTTAATTCGTATAATTCGTAAAATTTGTAGTCAAAAAAATCAATAAGAAGTATTATGGGTAATTTCTCAGCACAAGATTATAAGAAAGGGCAGCCTCGGTGGTGTCCTGGTTGTGGCGACCACTTCTTCCTTGCATCCCTGCACAAGGCTTTGGCCGAAATCGGTGTGGAGCCTTGGAACAACGCAGTCATCAGCGGTATCGGCTGTTCGAGCCGTCTGCCCCACTACATGGCAACGTATGGCATGAACACCATCCACGGACGTGCCGCTGCCATCGCAACGGGCGTCAAGGTGACAAACCCGAAACTCACCGTGTGGCAGGTCAGCGGCGACGGTGACGGTCTCGCCATCGGCGGCAATCACTTCATCCATGCCAACCGCCGCAACATCAACCTCAACATGATTCTGCTGAACAACCGCATCTATGGCCTGACGAAAGGTCAGTACAGCCCCACCAGTCCGCGCGGATTTGTCTCGAAGTCAAGCCCTTACGGCACGGTCGAAGACCCGTTCCGTCCCGCCGAACTCTGCTTCGGTGCACGCGGCCATTTCTTCGCACGTGCCGTGGCCACCGATGCTCCTGGCACCATCGAGATTCTCCGTGCCGCCTATGAGCACAAGGGTGCTGCCGTATGCGAAATTCTGCAGAACTGTGTCATCTTCAACAACGGCACGCACGACGATGTGTACAGTGCGCCGAACCGCAAGAAGAACGCCATCTACCTGCGCCACGGCGAGAAGATGGTCTTCGGCGAGAACGACGAATACGGTCTCGTACAGGAAGGCTTCGGCTTGAAAGTCGTGAAAATCGGTGAGAACGGCATCACACTCGACGACATCCTCGTGCACGATGCCCACTGCGAGGACAATACGCTGCAACTGAAACTCGCGATGATGGAAGGTCCCGACTTCCCTGTCGCCCTCGGTGTCATCCGCGACGTGCCTGCACCGACCTACGACGAGGCGGTCGAAGCACAAATCGCTGAGGTGTCGGCCCAGAAGAAGTACCATAACTTCGCCGAACTGCTGGAGACCAACGACATCTGGGAGGTGAAGTAGCACCTTCGCCACCCGTTGAGGTTTGCACCCCGAAAACAACACGTTTGTTGAACGACTCCAAGCGCTTGGAATTTTCACGCCAAGCGCTTGGAGTTTTTACGCTAAGCACTTGGCGTGAAATTTCCAAGTACTTAATCGTGTTTTGAAATTTGGTCAAATGACAGAAAAATAGTAATTTTGCAGTGTAAATAAGAGAGCATGGCGAAAAAGGAAGAAATGACCCCGATGATGAAGCAGTTCTACGACTTCAAGGCGAAACACCCTGATGCCGTCCTGCTGTTCCGTTGCGGCGACTTCTACGAGACCTACGACGACGATGCCGTCATCGCTGCCGACATTCTGGGCATTACGCTCACGAAGCGGTCGAGCGTGGCAGGCACGACGGCCAGCGGCATTGCCATGGCTGGTTTTCCGCACCATGCCCTCGACACTTATCTGCCGAAACTCATCCGTGCAGGCAAACGCGTGGCCATCTGCGACCAGCTCGAAGACCCGAAACTGGCGAAGAAACTGGTGAAGCGTGGCATCACCGAATTGGTGACGCCGGGCGTGGCCATGAGCGACACGGTGCTGTCGAACAAGGAGAACAACTTCCTGGCGTCGGTCCACTTCGGCAAGCAGTCGTGCGGCGTGTCGCTGCTCGACATCTCGACGGGCGAGTTTCTTGTGGCCGAAGGCACGCCCGACTATGTCGACAAACTGCTGGGCGGCTTCGCCCCCAAGGAAGTGCTGTACGAACGGGGACGCAAACCGATGTTCGAAGGCAACTTCGGCAGCAAGTTCTTCAGTTACGAGATGGACGACTGGGTCTATCTTTTCGACACGGCTTACCAGAAACTCACGGCCCACTTCGGGGTGAAAAACCTTAAGGGCTTCGGCGTCGAGCACCTGAAAGACGGCATTGTCGCCGCAGGTGCCATCCTCGTCTATCTAGAGCAGACGCAACACACGCAGATTCGCCACATACGCACAATCCAGCGCATCGAAGAGACGCGCTACGTCCGTCTGGACCGCTTCACCATCCGCTCGCTCGAACTGACCGAAACGATGAACGACGGCGGCACGTCGCTGCTGCAGGTCATCGACAAGACGGTCTCGCCGATGGGTGCCCGCATGATGCATCGCTGGCTGCTGTTCCCGCTGAAGAACGTGCAGCAGATTCAGGCACGTCAGGACGTGGTCGAGCATTTCTTCCGCGAACCCGACTTCCGCGACACCATCGAGGAACTGCTGCAGCGCATCGGCGACATCGAGCGCATCGCCTCGAAGATAGCCACCCAGCGTGTCTCGCCGCGTGAGATGCAGCAACTGCGCATCGCCCTCGAAGCCATCGCACCGATGAAGCAGATGTGCCTCTCGACAGGCAACGACAGCATCTTCTACATCGGTCAGCAACTTGATCCTTGCGAATCGCTGCGCGACCGTATTCTCCGCGAACTACGGCCCGACCCACCGCTTCAGGCGGGCAAGGGCAACGTCATCACCGACGGAGTGAACGAAGAACTCGACGAACTGCGACGCATCGCCTATTCGGGCAAGGACTATCTGCTGCAGATTCAGCAACGGGAGATTGAGGCAACGGGCATCACCAGCCTGAAAATCGGTTTCAACAACGTGTTCGGCTACTACATCGAGGTGCGCAACACGTTTAAGGACAAGGTGCCGCAGGAGTGGATACGCAAGCAGACGCTGGTGCAGGCCGAACGCTACATCACGCCCGAACTGAAGGAATACGAGGAGAAAATCCTCGGTGCCGAAGAGCGCATCCTCGTGCTCGAAAGCCAACTATTCAACGACCTCGTCATCGCTGCAGCCGACTTTATCCCTGCCATCCAGCAGAACGCCTCGATGGTGGCACGGCTCGACTGCCTGCTCTCGTTCGCCCTGGCAGCGCGTGAGTATCGCTACGTCCGTCCCGTCATCGACGAGTCGTTGGTCATAGACATCAAGCAAGGACGCCACCCCGTCATCGAGCGCAACATGCCCGTCGGCGAACAATATGTGCCGAACGACGTACTGCTCGACAGCGAACAGCAGCAAATCATCATCCTCACAGGTCCGAACATGGCTGGTAAGTCCGCTCTGTTGCGCCAGACCGCCCTCATCACCCTGCTCGCCCAGATAGGCTCCTTCGTACCGGCCGACAGCGCACGCATCGGTGTGTGCGACAAGATTTTCACACGTGTCGGTGCGAGCGACAACATCTCGATGGGCGAATCGACGTTCATGGTCGAGATGAGCGAAGCGTCGAACATTCTCAACAACCTCACGCAGCGTTCGCTCGTGCTGTTCGACGAACTCGGACGCGGCACCTCGACCTACGACGGCATCAGCATCGCCTGGGCCATCGTCGAATACATTCACCAGAACCCCACGGCACATGCACGCACGCTCTTCGCCACGCACTATCACGAACTGAACGAGATGGAGCGCATGTTCACACGCGTGAAAAATTACAACGTCAGTGTGCGCGAGCAGGACGGCAAGGTCATCTTCCTGCGCCGACTCGAACGCGGTGGTTCGGCCCACAGTTTCGGTATCCACGTGGCGCGACTGGCTGGCATGACTCCTACGGTCGTCAGCCGTGCCGAGCAGGTGCTCGCCGACCTCGAGCGCAACAACAGCGGCGACGGCATCAGCCGGCCACACACCGAGAACCTGACGGCTCCCGAGGCTTCGCAACTCAATTTCTTCCAACTCGACGACCCCGTACTCAGCCAGATTCGCGACGAAATCCTCGACTTGGACATCAATGCGCTCACGCCCATCGAAGCCCTGAACAAACTGAACGACATCCAACGTATCGTCAAGGGAAAATAACAAAAAAAACGCACTGCAGTGCAAATAAAAATGCACTGCAGTGTGGCTATAGGCGCACCGCAGTCGAAATAAATTTACACTGCGGTGCGTTTTTTGTCGTTTAGAAGGTGAAGTTAAAGCCGCCCATTACGTGGGTTCCAGGCGTGCGGACACAGGGATAGAGGTCGTAGTCGCGGTTGAGCAAGTTGTCGGCACGGACGTATGCCGTGAGGACCGACGTGCGCAGGGCACCGCCTAGCGGGATGTCGTAACTGACCATGGCGCCGAGACGGCTGGTCACAGGGCGATGGTAGGGCAAACCTTCGTGCAGCGAGAAGGTCTGCAGGGTGTAGTCGGCCGTGAGGCTCAACCCACGCAGCGGCCGAAGCGTGGCCTCTGTGTTGACGTCGATGATGGGGCGCCAGGCGACGGCTTCGGTATGTGCATCGCTGCCCGAGCCATAGGTGCTGTGCCAAATGTTATACTGTCCGTTGAGCGTCCAGCGGAACATGTCTTTATAGTCGTAGCGCAGGTCGAGATGACCAAACCACTGCCAGCCGTTGGCCTGCACGAGTGAGTTGCCGGCGAGCAGTTCGGTACGGCCTGTCGATTTGTTGAAACCGCCGTAGAGACGTGCGAACAGACCTGTGGTGACGTTCCACTCAAGACCTGCCGCGCTGCGGATGTAGTCAAACTGGTGAGAGAGTTGCGGCGTGTCGTTCTTTCCCTGGAAGAAGGGCGCATAGATCCAGTAGGGCATGAGTTGGGCGTAGCGTCGGTAGGAGTTGGCGACCGTACCACCGCCAGCCTGTCCGAACAGCGTCAGTGCGTCGTCGGCATGGTAGCGCAGGGTAACGTCGGGAGCCACACGGAACTTGCGCTCAACGCCTGTAAAGAAGTCGAGACGCGCACCGAGCGTCAGTTGGAAATCTTTGGCCGACAGTTGATAGTAGGGATGCAGGTCGAAGGTGTGGCTGGTCTTGAACGTGCTGTAGGCATAGGTGAAGAAATCGGCCTGCAGGTCCAGTCCGACGCGCTGCTCCTCGTCCAGTTCATAGGCCGCATTGACGGCGCCGACGAAGTGCGACTCACGGTTGTCGCGTGTGCTGAGGAATGCATTGCGGTTGTATTTCTGGCTAAAGTATTCATAGCCCACACTGCCGCCCAGGCGGAAATCCTCAAACTGGAACGACGAGAGTTGGGCACCCGCGGAAAAGAGGGTGTTGTGCTGTCCGTTCATGACCTGACTCTCAAAGTCGCCATTCACCGCCAGACGGGTGAGCGGGGCGAAGTAGTGCTGATAGCCCACGGCACCACGGGTGGTATAGTGGCGCATGGGCAGTTTGTCCGCAGGGCTCCAGGCATCCTGCACACGAGCGCTGTAGCCACGCAGCGAGACGTCGAAATCGAGCAGGTCGTCGGGACTCAGTCGCAGACCATAGGCTCCGCGCAGGTCGAGTTGGCCTGCCATACCGCCAGCAAGACGGATGAAGCGTCGCGGACTGCCGTCGTCCGAGGCATCGCTCTTGGCTGGTTCCATGGGCGTGACGACATACTGTGTCGCCGGACGGAGCGAAGTGTCGTACTCGACGGCATAGTGCTGCGATTCAGCAGGTTTGACGGGCGGCAACACATTGATTTTCTCTGCATCGCGCACCACAGGGGCGTATGTATTCTCCACCTCCACCACGTTGTTCATCTGGGCGTGTGCCGTCAGCGAGAGTAAGGCGGCACAGCAGGTGGACAGGACAATCTTGTTCATATGCTTGTTATTTTAGTTGTGAAAGACGTTGCTGAATCATGCGGTTGATCTCTTCGCTCTCGGTGTAGTTGCTCTTGAGCGAAAGGAGATACTGGCGGGCTTCGACGTCGCGGCCTGTCTTGGCACAGACGTCGGAGAGGAGGACAAAGGCACGTGCCAGCCAGTAACTGTGCGGGGTGCCGCTGTCGATAAACTGCGACAACACTTGCTCGGCCGACTGATACTGCTGCGTGTTGTAGGCATACTGGGCGAGTTCGACGGTGGCCTGCGCGCCATAGACAGTGCGGCGATCCTTGCTCACCTCTTGCAAGTCGGCCACGCCATGCTGCGTGTCACCGAGGGCAATGTAGGCCAGGGCACGTTGCAGTCGTGCCTCGCTGGCCACGTCGGCCGACACACGACCGCTGGTGAGCAGACGGGTGGCTGTCTCGGCGATGAGGGCGTGGTTCTTCAACGCCTGTGCCGTGCGCAGTTGTCCCACGAGGGCAGCCGAACGGGTTTCGGGCGAGAAGGTCTGTGCCTCCAGTTGCTTGTAATAGGCGAGGGCCTGCGTATGGTTGCCATCGCTGACAGCGCGAAGAGCTGCATCGGCCGTCATGTCGTCGATTTCCTTGGGCGTGAGCGCCTTGCCTGCCTGACGGGCGAGGGCAGCATACTCGCTGATGCGACCTTGGGCGGTGTAGATGTCCTTGAGGTTCGACAGGGCGGTCTGGGCCTCAGCGGTGTTGGGCCAGGTCTCGATGACTTTCTTATAGGCATCGATGGCCTCCTGCGTGTGTCCCGTTTCGTTGTAGATGAGGGCGAGTTCGTTCGAGGCACGGCGTGCATGCTGGCTCTGCGGATAGCGTGTCAGCAAGTTCGTAAAGGTTTGCTGCGCCTGGGTGCGCTGTCCGCTCTGCATGTAGGCACGGCCCTTTTCGAAGAGGGCGTCGGCGCCGTAGGGCGAGTCGGCATAGCGGCTGTCAAACTGTGAGAGCAGTTCAGCCTTGCGCCCATAGTTGCCCTTCAGTCCCTGGATGAAAGCCTGTTGCAGCAGGGCATAGTCGCCACACGAAGGGTCGGTCTCGATGGCACGCTGATAGGTCTGCAGCGCAGGGTCGTAGAGACGCGCGGCATATTGGCAGTCGGCCATGCGGCAGAGGGCATCGGCACGCAGGTTGGCTTCGGCCGTCGTGTTGGTGAACTGCACGAACCAGGGCAAGGCTTCGGCATAGCGCTTCTGCTTGAAATAAGAATAGCCGAGGCTGTACATGGCATGCGTACGATAGTCGCTGTCGATGCCGCGCTGCAGGTCGGCCGCTGCGAGGATGTACTCGCCCAGCCTGTATTCGGCCTCGCCGCGCCAGTAGTGGGCCTCGCTTGTAGGACGTATGGAGATGCTCTGCGTGAGATAGTCTTTCGCGGTATGGAAGTGGCCCTCGGCATAGCGCTGGGCACCGAGGTTGTAGAGCACCTGACGCTTCACGTCGAGCATCTGTGCGTTGGGGCGCTGAATCTTGTTGATGGAGGCAAGGGCCGCATCGTAGTTGTGGGTCGAGAGATAGACCTCGGTCAGATGCTGCGTCACGCTGTTCTGGTATTTCGACTGCGGGAACGTGTTGAGGAAACGCTCGAACGCGCTGACCGACTCGCCGAACCCGTCGCCACCGCTGTCATGGAGCGTGAGGGCATAGTTGTAGAGGGCTTCCTCCTGCACCTTCGGGTCGAAGTTCATCTCGGACGCCTGCTGGAAAGCCATGCGGGCACGTTGTTTCTGGGCGGTGAGGATGTAGGCGATGCCAGCGTGCAACCAGGCATTCTGCGCCATCGCATCACGTTCGGCACCGGCGCTGCGGCTGAGATGCAGGGCGGCTTCGTCATAGTTCTCTGTCTGCAACTGACTCATACCCAGTTTGTAAAGGGCAGCGCGCGATGGTTCTGCCGCCGACTGCATATAGTGTTTGAGCGGCGGAATGGCCTCGGCAAAATGGTTCACGCCATACAGGGCCTCACCCTCGACACGGTCAGCCTCGGCAGCCAAGAGCGTCGCACCCGTCGCACGTCGCCACTGGCGCAGGGTCTGCAGGGCGTCGCTGTACTGGCCTGTCTGCACCTGGCAGTCGGCCAGCAGCACGGGCGCCGAACGGCGATAGTCGTAACTGGCACTGGCCGCCGTGAGACAAGGCAACGCCTCGCGATAGTTCTTCTGCACATAATGCACGTAGCCGAGATAATACTGCACGTCCATGCCATGCGTCTCGCTGCCGACAATCGACTCGAGCACCTGCTCGGCCCGTTGCATCTGCCCCGTGTGGATGCTGGCGATGGCCTCGTGCAGACGTGCCTCGCCCAGTTCGTCTTCGGGCAGGTTGTCGATGGGCGTAGCGTTGTACAGACCCAATGCCTCACGGTCACGGCCTTCGCGCACCAACAGGTTGGCACGCATCAGGGCGATGCGATGAGTCAACGGATGAACGGGATGCACCACCAGCCACTCCTGCATGCGAGGCTCGGTGCCAGGCTGCATGAGCCAGTAGTCGGCCATGAGCGCTTCGGCCTCGGGCAGGTCGGTACGCGGCATCGACGTGGTCGAGGCGCCATAGTAGTGATGCTGGTCGAGCAACGTGAGCGACAACTCCTGAAGTGTCTGTGCATCGGAGGGATGCAGGTGGCGCTGAGCCACAGCCACGGCGGGCAGGAGGGTCAGCACGAGATAAATCAAACGGTGTTTCATAAGTGTCATGGTTTCTGGCTGCGAAAATACAGAAAAAACCTGAATTAACCTCCCTCCACCTCCCAAAAACCGCTTTTTCTTAATGTTTTTTAAGCAATGGGAGGTTCCAAAACCGCGTACGTAGGGGCAGGTTTCCATGCCTGCCCGAAGGATTTCCCGAGACGCAACGTAAGGAAAATCCTATCGTCGTCATGGACGGAGATAATCAACAATCGGGACGCCCCACGGGTCGTCCCTACATGTGGTTGTGGGGCATGCGCCTTGTAGGGACGACCCGTGGGGCGTCCATCATTGCCTTGTATAGAAAACAACCCCAAAATTTTAACAAAACCCCATCAAAAAACGCACCGCAGTGCAAATTTATTTACACTGCGGTACGCCTATAGTCACACCGCAGTCGAAATTTATTTGGACTGCGGTGCAATTTTTGCCCATCTTGAGCGCTGAAAATCAGACGAGGTGGCGGATGAGTTCCTCACGGTCGCTGGGCGGCACAGAAAAGTTTGCGGCGCACTGTGAGGGGATGCACAGTGCGCCGCAGATGAGTTTGCGCTACGCTTGAAATACGCGATTACTTCAGCCATACCTTTTGCACACTGCCATCGCTGCGGCGCAGAATGTTGAGCCCGTGACGCAGGTTGCGGGAAGCTATTCCGTCGGGGGTGAAGACAGTGGTGCGGCCGTCGGGGGCACTGATGCGAGTGAGCGCCGTCGGCTGCGAGGCTGCGAGGTAGTAGGCTACCGACGGACTGGCACTGAGCCAGGCTTCGTAGGCTGGCAGACGGATGGGCAGACCGTCGGCGGAGGGCAGGAAAGCCTGACGGTTGTCGCGG
>R23__coassemble_869_pt1 | contig 16998 bp, 19 predicted proteins | sample R23__metabat2_high_PE_006 | metagenome-assembled genome bin R23
ATATATTAGTAACTTTGCAAAAAGTTTATTGATTAAACACTGTAAATCATCCAAAAAGAATGAGTTTTCTTACAAATATCTTTAAGAAGAAACAGAAGAATAAGGTGGGCGGAATGGAGGACTTCATGACACTGATTCGTGTCTATTTTCAAAGTTCACTCGCTGCCCAACTGGGCATTAACCAAGTATCTGCCCTACCCGACATGATGGCCTTCAAGCGTTCGCTTAAGGTCGCTACCATCAACAACCGCCTTGGACAAGGCGAAAAGAAGGCATGTCGAGGATTGATGCAAAACCTCTACGGCATCAGCGACAATTTCTTTACCGAGATTGATGCCAGCATCAAGAAAGGTTGTCGCCGCCAACAAGATGTGACACAGTATCTGTATCAGTTCCAGGGCTTCTCCCAAGAACTGATGATGTTGGTAGGCACACTGATGAAATGGAAGTTCCGTATCCCGGGATTCCTTAAGAAATTGTTTAAGACCGTAACCGACAAGACCGTCAACGACATTTTCACGAAGGAAGACTGGTCGGACGAGGCAACACGAAAGGCTGTTTATTCTGTTCGCCGCTACCAGAAGCAACTGGGACTGTCGGAACAGTGGACGGCTGAATATGTCTACAATGTCATTGTCCTTGCCAAGAAAGAACCGAATCCCTCACAGGAAGACGTGAAGAAGGCAGAGGCAAAGATGAAGAAGTAATCCATAAAGTCCATATAAACTTCATAATAAAAAAATCATTTGCTTTATGACGGACGAAGAAAAAAGACAGATGAAGCAATTCGAGGCTAAGGTTCGCCAGTTGATCTCCCTCTACAAAAACACCCAGAAGGAGGTGACTGACCTGTACACAGAACTGGAGCGCAAAGATGCTGACATCGAACGTCTGCAATCGGAACTCCGTCAGAGCCAAAGCGACTATAAGAATCTGAAAATAGCGAAGATGATTCAAATCAACGACGATGAACATCACGATGCGAAGATGCGAATCACCAAGCTTGTGCGTGAAGTAAACAAGTGTATCAACCAGTTGAGTACGGAATAATAACATGGGCAAGTTGAACATTAAAGTAAACATCGAAGGTGTTGACCTTCCGCTGACCGTCAACAGCACGGAGGAGGAGAAGGTGTATCGTGATGCTGCCTCACTTATCCAGGACCGCCTGCGTAAGTTGAGGAACCTTTATGACGGCCTGCCAGAAAAGACTTACTATGCCATGGTCATGCTCTACACGGCCGTCGATGCCGTGAATGCGAGCAACAAAGCCAGCACCGGGCCGTTGATGGATGCCATTACCGACCTGGAAAAAGAACTGGACGCTGTACTCAAGTAAGACTCACCCTACACCTACTTTTTTCGCACCTTTCAGATTCTGCAAACGTTTTCTTTTAAAGGGAAATGTATGCAGATTGTTTGCGTATATACTATAAACATTTAATAACTTAATAAAACTATCAATTAAAATGGATTCAATAACCATAATTGCTGCGGTTGTAAGTCTGCTGATTGGCGGAATATTGGGATTCGGTCTCTTTCGCTATGTATTGAAACAGAAATACAACCAAAAGATGAAAGATGCTGAACTACAGGCTGAAACCATCAAAAAGAATAAACTGCTCGAAGTAAAGGAGAAATTCCTGAACAAGAAAGCCGAACTGGAAAAAGAGGTTGCTCAGCGAAACCAAAAACTCCAACAGGCTGAAAACAAAATGAAACAGCGCGAACTCTCGCTCAACCAACGCCACGAGGACCTTCAGCGCAAAAAGGCAGAAACAGACAAACTGCAAGAATCTTTGGAACGCCAAAACTCTCTGCTTGAACAGAAGAAGGCTGAACTGGACAAAATGACCGAGCAGGAACGCTCAAAGCTTGAAGCCATCAGCGGATTGTCTGCCGAAGAAGCCAAAGAACATCTGGTGGAAAGTATGAAAGACGAAGCCAAAACACAGGCTCAGCAATATATCAATGAAATCATCGACGATGCCAAGATGACGGCCACCAAAGAAGCCAAACGAATTGTCATCCAGAGCATCCAACGTGTGGCTACTGAAACAGCCATTGAGAATAGCGTAACAGTATTCCACATTGACTCGGACGAAGTGAAAGGCCGTGTCATTGGACGTGAAGGACGCAATATCCGCGCATTGGAGGCAGCAACTGGCACAGAAATCGTGGTTGATGACACGCCAGAAGCAATTGTTATCAGCGCCTTCGATCCCGTTCGCCGTGAAATTTGCCGTCTGGCGCTCCATCAACTGGTGGCAGACGGACGTATACACCCAGCACGCATTGAGGAGGTTGTTGCCAAGGTTAAAAAGCAGGTTGAAGAAGAAATCATCGAGACTGGTAAACGAACAGCCATCGACCTTGGTGTCCATGGTCTGCATCCCGAACTCATCCGTCTGGTGGGTAAAATGAAGTACCGTTCATCCTATGGTCAGAACCTTTTGCAGCACTCGCGTGAAACCGCCAATCTCGCTGCCGTCATGGCAAGTGAACTCGGTCTGAACCCCAAAAAGGCACGTCGCGCTGGTTTGCTTCACGATATTGGTAAAGTACCTGACGAAGACCCCGAAACACCACACGCCCTCTATGGTGCCAAACTGGCTGAGCAGTTTAAGGAAAAGCCCGACATCGTAAATGCCATCGGTGCCCACCATGACGAAATGGAGATGCAGAGTCTGCTTGCACCAATTGTTCAGGTATGTGACGCCATCAGCGGTGCACGTCCGGGTGCTCGCCGTGAAATTGTCGAGGCTTACATCAAGCGTCTTCATGATTTGGAGCAACTGGCTCTCGCCTACCCTGGCGTTACAAAGACTTATGCTATTCAGGCTGGTCGCGAACTCCGTGTTATTGTCGGTGCCGACAAGATTAGCGATAAGGAGACTGAAACACTCAGCAATGAGATTGCCAAGAAGATTCAGGATGAAATGACCTATCCTGGACAGGTGAAGATTACCGTCATCCGTGAAACTCGTGCTGTTAGCTACGCGAAATAAATGTTGAGCATAGCAAACATAATTAATTGCTACGCGAAATTACAGTTGGGCGCTTCACGAGCGCTTCACCAACTTGAATCTTTTGTGTTAATATGATTAAAAAGTTCTTGCAACTGGCCGTTGTGCTTATACCTCTTACTGCAACCGCACAAGAGGACAGCACACTCATCCAACGTGCGACACATGAGTTGGAATACAACATAGAGATGTCGTCCACGTTGAGTGACGGAGACCATGCTCCCTTTTGGTTGACATCTAACCACTACGGACTATCGTCAGTCGAACGAAACTCGGCCTATCTGCGTGCAGGCATCTTCCGCGATGCCAACCAAGATGCATCATACCGCTGGCGATTGGGCTATGGAGCAGACTTCGCTTTGGCTACAAATTTTACTAGTACGTTTGTCGTCCAGCAACTTTATGCCGACCTTCAATACCGTGCTTTGGAACTTTCAATAGGCGCAAAGGAACGTCCTATGGAACTGAAAAACAACCGTCTGAGTACGGGTTCACAGACTTTAGGCATCAATGCGCGTCCTGTTCCTCAAGTACGTATAGGCATACCAGAATGGACCAATGTGCCTCTGACTCGTGGTTGGTTGCAGGTAAAGGGACATGTGGGTTACGGCATGATGACGGACGACAAATGGCAGCATGACTTCACTCACAAGCAAAGTCGATATGCTGATCATGCTCTCTACCATAGCAAGGCTGGGTATCTGCGCATTGCCAACGAAGATTATGACTATCCCCTATCGTTTGAGGCTGGATTGGAAATGGCTACTCAGTTTGGAGGCACCACCTACCGTCCTGTCAAAGGCGTGATGACCGAGATGCCGAACGACAAAGGGTTCAAGGCTTTCTGGAATGCCTTCATCCCTGGTGGAGCTGACAGCTATGAAAAAGACGCCGAGTTCAACAATGTTGAAGGTAACCAACTAGGCAGTTGGATGATGCGCATCAACTATGACCGCCGCAACTGGCGTCTGAGCGTATATGCAGATCAATTCTTTGAAGACCATTCTGGCATGTTCCACCTCGACTTCGACGGTTATGGTACTGGCAGTGAGTGGAACAAGAAGAAGTCGCGCCGTTACCTCTTCTATGGGCTGAAGGACATCCTCCTCGGCGCCGAACTGAATTTGAAGAAAGGTACATGGGTACGCGACATCGTTGCCGAATATGTCTATACAAAATATCAAAGCGGACCAATTTACCACGACCACAATCCCAGCATCAGCGACCATATCGGTGGAAATGACAACTACTACAACCACCTGCTCTATCCAGGATGGCAGCATTGGGGACAAGTAATGGGCAATCCGCTCTTCCGCTCTCCTATCTATAACGAAGACGGACGCATTGAGGTTGAGAACAACCGCTTTATGGCATTTCATTTGGGTGTCAGTGGACGTCCCATTGCCGAACTAGACTATCGTCTGCTTGGAACATGGCAAGAAGGATTTGGCAGTTATAATCGCCCATTCACCAAATCTCGTCGTCAACTCAGTCTCTTGGCCGAAGCCAATTATGCCTTCTCTCGTTCGTGGTTGCGTGGATGGAGTGTTGGTTTGGCGTTGGGCTATGACCATGGCACCATTGTAGGTGATAACTTTGGAACACAGTTTACCATTCGTAAATCAGGTCTTTTGTTAAAATGAAAAAGATAATTCCTATTTGTACATTGTGCTTCGTACTTTGTACCTTATTATATTCCTGCAAACTGGAAACGTCAGACAATGGCAAACTCGACGGTTTTTGGAAGTTGACCCGTGTTGATACGCTGGCAACAGGTGGCGTGCTTGATCTTACTGAAAGTGGTATCTTCTGGTCCGTACAGATGAACCTGCTTTCTGTCAAAGACAAATATCAGGATGATGCACGTGAAATTCTTTTCCGTTTCGAACATAAAAACGGAACGCTCAAACTCTATGAACCATACGAAGGTTATCAATACACGGGCGACAAGGCTGTTGAAGATGTTAAAAAACTGGAACCTTTCGGCATTAATCAACTTACCGAGACATTCAATGTTGAGACCCTCAATGGAGATCATCTTTATCTTTCAACCTCCAAACTCCGCCTTTATTTCACGCGTTTTTAAAAAAGACGAAGTCTCTAACAAACAACACCGCAGTTACATGGTTCATGTAACTGCGGTGTTGTTTAAATCTCATTGTGGTGGAACTATTGTACCATCACAGTGGAAATGGAACACCTCTGTGGTGATATTATTTCTTTCCGAAGTCGGTGTCAATCTTAATGAGGGCTGCTACAGCAAAAGTAATGGCGCAAAAGCCCATGACCAACAAGAAGAATGTTTGATAACCAACGGCATCCTTAATCCAACCACTCACCATGCCTGGCAACATCAAACCCAAATACGAAAGACCTGTACAAATGGCATAATGTGAAGTTTTGAACTCACCCTGGCTGTAGAAAAGCATATAAAGAGTCAACGCAGTAAACCCAAGTCCATAACCAAACTGTTCCACAAAAAGACATGAGGAAATGAGCAGTAGATTATCAGGCATTGCAAAGGAGAGATATACATAAACAAAATCAGGCAACGTGATGGCACACACCATCGGCCATAACCAGCGTTTCAGTCCGTCACGACTTGCCAACCAACCACCAACTATGCCACCCAACAATAACCCGATGAGGCCTACCGTGCCGTTTGCAAGTCCAATCTCCTGTAACGACAATCCCAGTCCTCCCTCTGAATTAGGACGCATCAAGAACGTGGTCGACATCTTTGTCAGCATGGCTTCAGGGAAACGATAAAGTAGTAGGAAGAGCATGGCAAAAAGGGTCGATTTCGGTGGTAGTTTACGAAAGAAAGTTACAAACATCCTCTTCATGCCTTCCCATACTTCACGAGCATTGCTATCGAGACTGCGATCAGCATCTGGCCGAGGCATAATAAAGCGATGCCACAACCAAAGACCAATAAACAAAGCCGCCAAACCATAGAAGACAAGACTCCAAGTGAAGGCTATATCGTCGCGAAAATAAATCTGCAACACACCAGCCACCGGCACCAACACACCATTACCAAAAATGACTGCAAGGCGATAGAATGTATTGCGAATACCTACAAACCAAGCCTGTTGGTGACTGGTAAGTTCCAACATATAATAACCGTCGGCAGCGATGTCATGTGTAGCACTACTAAATGCCATGAGAAAGAAGCAGAACATCGTACCTTGGAACCAAAAAGGAGTCTTCAGCGTAAAAGCCACACCAGCCAACGATGAACCGAGCAACACCTGCATGAGAAGTACCCACCAACGCTTCGTCTTATACAAATCGACAAACGGGCTCCATAAGGGTTTAATAACCCACGGAAGACCAAGCCAACTTGTGTAAAGGGCAATCTCTGTGTCGCTAAGCCCAAGTTGTGCATACATGACAACAGCAACAGACATGACAACTACATTTGGCAGGCCTTCTCCAATATAAAGAGACGGCACCCACCACCAGGGAGATTTTAATGATTTATTCATAAATGCGTGTGATTTCAGTTCCTTTATAATAATGTTTCAAAATTTCCTTGTAGTTATAACCTTGAGTTCCCATGACAGCAGCGCCTATCTGACATAGCCCGACCCCATGTCCCCAACCATGTCCATGGAGAACAAAATCACCAGAGGCATTTCTTTCCACATCGAATGCAGAAGAATAAAGGTGTGAAGGACTCAATGCTTTACGAATGGCAAGTTCCTTACCAATCGTCACTTTTCCTTTCGTGCCGATGATTTCCAGTTCATAGATACGCCTAGAAGTGCCGCGCTTCAGGGGGATGAGGTCTGTAACCTTTCCGATATTAGTCTGAAGTTTGCGATTGACTAATTCAGAAAGTTCCTCCTGCGTCAGCACCACCGTCCAGTCGTGAAAATCCTGTGTTTCCAGGTCGTACTCATTAAGAACCTGAGACAAAATCTGTCGATCACTTGTGTCACAATAAGGACATTCCACGCTCTCTAAATATGGCACATGGTGGTCTTCCCAGCAAGTCTCAAACACCTCGGTTCTACCTCCGCAGCACTTGCTGTATCGCGTATCGCAAATTTCATCGCCGAATGTCAAGACTTCGCCATAAGTTTCTTGAACTGCACGCTGAGCGTTCTCGTTCGTGATACGACTAATGCCTTGATACCGCTGGCAATGATCGTCTGCACAGACATCAAACAACGTATGCCCTTTTGGTGCGGCTAATGCCCAACTACGGGCGATGACAGCATGAGCCTTCAAAAATTCCAATGATGCCTCTGCCCTCATCTCGCTGGACACAACACTCTCAAGATATTGTTCTAAAGGTAATTCGTTGACAGCCCAAACACCATCCTCATCTCTAACCAGCGTTAACTTGCCACGAAAGGTCTGCTCTTCAAAGCGTTCCCAATGGAAGTCAATGCCTATCTTCACATCAGACAAGGTAAAAGTACCATCATCGTTCTGACGAACGGAAGGCTCTTTCTCCGTATGAAGGATTCCCACCCGGATAATGGGTTCAGTATGCTTTATCTCCGTTAAAGTCATGAAGCCACCTCTTTGAGTATGTGCCCAACCTGATCTGCAGTCAAACGGTCAAAATCTTCTTTTCTTGGCGTGATAATTAGTCCGCCCATATCAATTGCTCCAGGACTGATGAGGTACTTTTCCTCATTCTCTGCATAATAGCAATCAGGACGATGCTTGTGACGAGGAATGACAATAGTAATGAAGACCTTCTCATCCGCTTCGTACCAGCATAAGATGTTTATCATCGGTTCTCCACTTTCCTTGTCGGAAGGCATAGAATTATAGAGCGACAAGAATAGTCTATTACTCTCTTCTGGAGTTGATGCAAGAATGCTCCATGCAGGTACAAGGTAGTTTTGCAATGGAGAAATGTCCAAAACATGAGGATGGTATTGTTGACTGAAGTCTCGTTCCAAAGGCACAATACCACGTTGTCCTGCTTGAAAATGCAGATGGTCGGGAGCAGATGCACCACAGCGGGGACCATTGTAAAACAAAAACAGCGAAGGCAAGAGTTCAGCCATGTGAATCAAATCGAGATAAGACTCAAGGATTCTTTGTGGTTCATGTTTCAAAGAAGGCAATGTGAAGTGTCGCGTGAGGATAGGAAAAGGATTGACCAGCAATTCATAACGTCCCAGCATAGGAACAGCAACCTGCTCCGGTGGTCTGTTCTTGGCACATAGAAAGCAAGGACGTTGTGCTATGGTCTGCTTATTGATGGAGGCACCAGTCGAGACAATACGCGTCGGGTTAAACTGAACACCAAAATTGCAGCCATTTAAGGACATCTCACGCAATTGGACAGAGGCCAACCCATTGTAGTTCTGGCGAGCCAAATTCCAAGACTCCAACTGTCCGTTAAAGAATTGCTCTAACTCCTGTTCATTCATTTTTCATTCCATTCATGCGTTGACGTGCCAAAATCTCCATTGTTCTTAACGAATCCTTATACAGGTTGTTCGCATTGACTTTCTCTGGCGAAAGAGCGGCGTCCGAATTACCCTCCCAACGTCGGCAAAGATAGAGTTCGTCATAAATGCGACCAATCTTATACTGACGTGAAAAAGCAAGTCCCAAAGCATAGTCTTCTCCATAACTGGTATTGGGAACACCCATCTGACGAAGTAATGGCGTATAGAATGCACGAGGTGCACCCAGACCATTGATTCTGAGAGCATTGTTCATACCATTCTCATCCGTCCACTCCTTATGGTCAATCAGTCCTGGGGGCAATGTCTGTAACTGGAAGTCACACATGCGATATGAACCAATGAGCATGGCACATTGCTGGCGATAAAACTCATCAACCATTCGTTTCAAGGTGTGCTCGCTGCTATAGAGATCGTCGCTATCTAATTGAATGGCAAAACGACCGCAATGTTCGTCATTCACCGCCAAATTCCAACAGCTACCTATGCCAAGGTCATTCTGTTTGGGAATCAAATGAATCAAACGCGTATCCTCAGCAGCAAGTTTTTGTAGCACCTCCGTGGTTCCGTCTGTTGAGTGATTATCAACAACAATGACGTTAAAGTCAAAATCTGCTTTCTGAGATAATGCTGAGCGAACAGCATCTTCAATCGTGCGGACACGGTTGCGCACAGGGATGACGACCGATGCCTCGCATGCAAAGACCTTATCAAACACCACCGACTTTACCGTCTTAGCATCGACCCATGCCCCTATCTCTTGAAGGTGTTTCATACAAGCACGCTCATACTCAACCTGTGCCTCACGATTTCGAGGATCGACATAGTCAAACTGCTTTTCGCCACTCTTTCTGATGTCCAGTTCCTCTTCGGTATAGAGCAGTTCTCCAAGATGCAAGATGGGCTTACTCACCTCTTTCATACGTGAAAGAAAGAGACGGAAGTCGTACAAAGCCGCATATTTCCATTCTGGCAATTCTTGGCACAGATACTGTTGTAGTGCACTTGTTTCAACCAACAGAAGCGAACCCATGTCGAAGTCATTACGCACACTACCCAGTTGATAATCCAGGCAACGCATCACTTCGCGTTGTCCATTTTTTACCGTATAACGGTCAGCATACAGCAATTTGGCACCTGTGCTACGTGCGACTTGTTCCATACGATCTGCTGCACGATAGCCCAATGTTACTGGCTCCGCCTTTAAGCATAGCAGCACATAATCAGTATTTGCCTCACCAGCCAGTTTCTTCAACTCAGCCAATGAGGCAAAATTACCTTTTTTCATAGAAATATGCATTATTAGAAATAGTATCCAAATCCGATACGTATGCCAGCCTTGCTCTTGTGGCTAAAGTCCGACAAACTCATATCGTAGTAAAGGGCAGGCTCAACACTCACATACTTGCCAAGGAAGAAGCAATAACCCACCTCTGGAGTCAGTTGCAAATCATTGAAATTATCAAAATGGTGCAGATAACGCAATCCTGCGCTGAGGAATAGACCATTCTGCTCAATGTAATAACGTGCTTTTGCGCCTAAATACAATTCTTGTAAATCACCACGTCTGATATCAAAACCAAATTCACCCAGCAACATCCAGTCCTGCATGAACATGTAGCCACCTGTGAAATTAAGTCCTAAAGCAAACTCGTCATAGTCGCTGTACGACATTCCCGCACTCGACAAAGAGGCACCAACATACTTCTTACCTTGCTCAAACTGAGCATACGCGCTGCTTGCAAGAGCAGCAAAAAGAACCAAAGTCAATAATACTTTTTTCATATAAAACAAGAATTAAAGGGTTAACATCATAATCATCGCAAATTTAGTAAAAAGCGGGCAAATCCACAAATAAAACTATCTTTTTCTTTGAAAATCAGCGAAAATTTGCTTGTCAAAAATGACGTGCCACCATCGCTCAAATATATCGTTACTTTATTTTTATTTCTACTGCGGTATAACTTTATTTGAACTGTGGTTCAAGCATGGCTATACTGCGGTGTAAATAAAGATGTACTGCGGTATGATTTTCATGAAACAATATAGACTGAAAAACAAGAGGTTACACAATATGCACGGAAGCCTTTGAAGGTGTTGTGTTGGAATCTGCTGCTAAAAAAAGAAAGATGAACAGGATTCAATCCCGTTCATCTTCCATCTTCTCTTTCTTTCTCAATGCCCAGAAAAGGGCAAGAATAATCACGATGTAAATAAGGAGGTTAGGCAGGTTCTCCTTCCAAGCACCCCACTCCACTCCATAATATACGTAGAAAGCGGTTCCGACCATTAGCAACGCCCATGGCAACCAAAGGGATTTACGATTTTTTCTCATTTTTCTTTCTTAGAATGCCATACAGAAATAAAAGAAGGCTGATGAGTGTAACGATTCCGCCGATAAGGTATCCATAGAAGACTGATAGGGAAAGCCCTTCGGGTGCCATGCAAATATACGATGTACATACCATGGTCATAAATAACGCAGGCAAAAGTGTGATGTAGAATGCCTTGCGCCTTCGTGTCAACCAAACGGTAATGGTCCAAAGCGTAATCATGGCCAGCGACTGGTTTACCCATCCGAAGTAACGCCACAAGATATCAAAATTGATAAACATGAGTACAAATGCACAGGCAAAAAGCGGAGCAGAAAGGAGTACTCGCTGCCAAATATGACGTTGAGGAATGTGCAGGAAATCGGCAGTAATGAGACGTGCCGAGCGGAAGGCTGTATCACCCGAAGTGATGGGGGCTGCCACCACACCAAGAATGGCTAGCAGAGCTCCGATGGTACCCAACCAAGAATTACAAATTTGATTGACAATAATGGCTGGATTCATCTTACCTGTTTCTGGATTAGTCATGGCGGTGAGAAGTCGCTCATAAGGAGTGTTTCCTTCGACACCAAGACTGTCTGCAAACTTAATGGCAGCCGCTGCCCAAATGAGTGCTACGAGTCCTTCGGTAATCATAGCGCCATAGAAAACAGGACGTCCCAATTTCTCATTTTTCATGCAACGTGCCATCATAGGAGACTGAGTAGCATGGAATCCGCTGATGGCTCCACAGGCAATGGTAATAAAGAGTGCTGGGAAAAGCGGCAATTGGGCATTGGGATGGTGATTTGTAAAGGCTTCGGTGATCTCTGGCAGACCGCCATCCTTGGCAAAAATACCGTAAAGGACACCTAATGCCATGACGAGCAAGGCGATACCGAAAAGCGGATAGATGCGTCCGATGACTTTGTCAATCGGCAACAAAGTGGCAAGAATATAATAGGCGAAGATGATGCAGGTCCAGAAAAGTGGTGTTCCCCACATCCCCCAATCGGTCGTCATGGTACCCAACAATGTAGCGGGAGTGGTCACAAAGACAGCCCCGACTAGTATCATGAGTACGAGAGAAAAAAGAAGGATTAGGATGTGGGCCGAACGACCAAGTTCTGCACGAACCAATTCGGGCAGACTGCAACCATAGTTTCGCATGGAAAGCATGCCGGACAAATAGTCATGAACAGCACCTCCGAAGATACATCCAAGGACAATCCAAAGATAGGCAGCAGGGCCAAAAAGTATGCCTTGAATGGCACCAAAGATTGGACCTGTTCCTGCGATGTTAAGAAACTGTATGAGATAGACTTTCCACGAAGGCATTGGGATATAGTCAACCCCATCCTGTTGAGTATAGCAAGGTGTCTGACGACGTGCGTCAGCACCAAAGACGCGCTCGACAAAAAAGCCATAAAACAGGTAGCCGAGTACGAGCAAGAGTATGGAAATGAGAAATGTAATCATGGATTGTCCGTGTCGTCTTTGATAAGTACAGCATCATAAAGCTTAATGCCCGTCTTAATGATTCTTGCAGGATTACCTGCCACAACGCAATGATCAGGAACATCTTTGGTAACCACACTACCTGCTCCTACAATAACTTGTTTACCCACCCGCACACCAGGCATGATGATAGAACGAACGCCTACGAGTGTGTCCTCACCAATGTAGGTATCAGTACGGACGCCACGACAACGATCGTGAGCCAGGACATATGCATCGGCAGCAATGTGCGCGCGGTCACCAATATGGATGCCCCTGGGGTTAATTCTCTTGTCCAAATGTGCACGAAAAGAGATGTGTACTTCTTCACCGATGTCCATGTGATAGACATTGCGAAGGAAAGTAGGAAGAAATCTACTTATTACGTTCCAAATGTGTTGTCGGAGAGTCATATTAAATTTATGTTGAGAGTTTACTGTTGTAAAAAACTTTAATACTATAATAATTAATTTGTTCCATCAAAAACGGGCATCGTAGCCTCACCTGCTGCTGAGATTCCCTCGCGAATAAAAACCTTCTTAATGGTGAGGAAAAATATCTTGAAATCAAGCCCAAACGAAAGATGGTCCACATACCAAACATCGTACTTGAACTTCTGTGTATGTGTGATTGCATTTCGGCCATTCACTTGGGCCCAGCCTGTAATTCCAGGACGGACCTCATGACGACGCATCTGTTCTTCACTATATAAAGGCAAGTATTTCATCAACAACGGACGCGGTCCAATCAATGCCATATCACCACGCAAAACATTGATGATTTGTGGCAATTCATCGATTGAAAGCGAACGAACGATGCGCCCTATCTTTGTGAGTCTCTTACTATCGGGTAAAAGTCGTCCATCTTTATCACGTTCGTCCGTCATTGTCTTAAACTTAATGACGTGAAAAGGCTTGGCATCCTTACCTGGGCGTTCTTGAGTGAAAAATATGCCTGCTCCCTTGTTCGCAAAATAAAGGAGAATCGCAACAAGCACAAGAAACCAACCAGTCAGCAACAACGCAGTCAATGCTATCGTAAAATCAATCCAACGTTTAATATGGTTTTTATACATACTATATGTCAACTATCAGAACTATATTTCGATGAGTTCGGGAATCACCAAATTCTTAATATCCAGTAACATGGTTCCCCAACTCAGACCTAAGCCAAAAGAAGAACACAGCAAACGAGAGCTCTGATCCGACTTCAACCGTTCTCTTAGACGAGTAACCATCAAAGACGGAATGGATGCGCCGCCCAAATTGCCAAACTCTTCAAGATTATATGGCACTTTCTCAATGGGAAGTTTCAACTTCTTCACCACACGATCAACTATCAGTTTATTCGCTTGATGTATAAGGAAATAGTCAATGTCTTTATCTTTATCAATGCCTTCACGTTCCATAAATTGAGCAACAGAACGCGGCGGCTTTGAAATGGCAAACGAAAAGACAGACATGCCGTCAATCATGGTGTGCATGGGAGCACGTACGATTCCATGACCAAAATCCTCTTCAATCAAAGAATCGGCTGTAAACGGATGACGAAAACCACCATGAGGCGTCATCAGCGCCTTGTAACCATTACCATCTGTATTAAACTCGATAACAATAGGCGTGGCATTCTCGTCGAACTCCAAAGCCATGGCTGTTCCTGCATCACCAAAGAGGGGTACGCGGCTCTTGTCCTTCAACGAACCCATCCGCAAGGCTGTGTCACCAACAAGTAACAGAGCACGGCGAATATTTCCCGACTGCAAGAGATTACCTGCAACGGTAATGGCGTACATACAGCCACAACACCCCATCGGCAAGTCAAGACAGAAACAACTCTCGCTCAGCCCCATGCGACTTTGTAACAAACAAGCCGTGGGAGGTGTACGATAGTCACCTGTAACCGACTCAAACACTAATGCGTCAATGGTATCTTTAGACCAGTCCAATTCAGCAAGCAAACGTTCTGCTGCACTCTGGCACATGTCAGAGGCACATACATCTTCTGATGCTATGCGCCGTTCCTTGATGCCAACAGTACGGTCGAATATTTCAGCCTCCTCTGGCGTGAACAAGTCAATATCAGCCGTTCGCACCACTTGTTTTGGAACACATGCTGCAACACCAGCCAGTTTGACGTTATTGATAACCCAGCGAGCCATGATGTCAGAATTCTACGTCGTACTTGCGAAGTATGTCCTTCGCCGCATTGTACGAAGTGCAAGCAACAATGTCTTCCGGATCGAGCATCACATCAAAATAGTCCTCCATCAGACCTACGATGTTCAGTTGATGTACAGAGTCCCAACCATCCACATTGTCTTTTGAGAAGTCATCACCTAAACGGTCAGCAACTTCGCCAAACACTTCCACAAAAATGTCATTCAGTTTCTTAACGTTTTCAGACATGGTTATAATAATTTAGTATTATTAATGAGTAATTATTTTTATTAACTTTCGGCAAGAACTTGATACATCTTCTTGCCAGCCTCGTTTTTAGGTATCATATCGATGACACGTATTTCAAAAGCCGTAGCCACAAGTTGTGTCTTTTCGATGAGAGCGTTCTTTACCTTTTCTGATTTTTGCTTATCGACTATATAGACAATCATTTTTTCGTCGGTTCCCACACAGGCACAGTCAGTTCCGACAACAGACTGGACAATCTGTTCACATTCATCAAGGCTAATGCGAAGTCCAAACAGTTTGAGGAAACGACCAAGACGGCCAACCACATAGTAACATCCATCTTCGTCACGATAAGCTAAATCACCGGTTCGGATAAAACCATTGTTCACGTCACCGAGCATGAGGTCAGATTGCTTCTGAGCATATCCCATGGTCACATTACGTCCACGATAGCACATTTCGCCTTTAATGTGACAGCCTTTAATGGTCTTACCATCGCTGTCCTGCAAAGACAACTCTCCATTAGGTACAGCGATGCCAATACTTCCGACCTTGGAACAAGCCCACTTGGATGGCAGCCATGCCATTCGTGCCGTACATTCAGACTGACCATACGTTGCAATCCATCGCATTCCTTTTTTACGACAATATTCAGCGAATTTACGATTGAGTTCAGTCGGCATTTTTCCTCCTCCTTGGGTCAACAGTTCCAAATGTGGCAAATCCATACGGAAGAATCGCAGCAGATTCAGAATATGGAAACTATATGGCACACCTGTAAAACTCGTCGCGCGTTCATCCTTAAAGAATGTCCAGAAGGCACTATCAGTCATGTTTTTGTTTGTAAGCAAAACTGTTGCACCCACTTTCGCATGACTAAACATTACTGAAAGTCCCATCGTATAGAACAAAGGCAATACTAACAAAGGACGATCTGTTGACTTTAGTTCAAAGAATGTGGCGATATTGAGAGCGGATGCTTCAATATTTTCATATTTATGCCGAACCAGTTTCGGGCTGCCCGTACTTCCAGAAGTCGGTAAGAGATGAGACAAGTCTTCATGCAATGGACAAGGACTGAAACCTGTTGGCTGCAATTGTTCTTTCGGTGTGAAGATGTATTCTGGGCGATATGTGTCTAAGAGTTCCTGCAGTTGTATTTTCTCTGTCTTCAAATTCAGAATCAGCGGTACCAATTGCTTGGAGGCCAATGCAGCCATTACCCACTTAGCACACTCAGCTGTGTTCTCTACGAGCATAAAGCAAAGAGCGCGATGTGGCAGTTGAGTACGCAACTGATTGGCCAGATCAACAATCTCACCATATGTCAGTTTATTACCGTCAGAATCAATGACCGCTAGCCTGTCACGTTCTATTTTATCAATTTGGAGTAGCACTTGTTTCAATATAGTTTTAGAGTTTGGGAATTCTTATTATTTACTTTTGAGTTAATCAGATGCTGGCACAACCATCAACTCCGAGGATTTGGCCTGAGATATACGAAGAGCGGTCACTAGCAAGGAAACTGCAAGCATTTGCAACATCCTCTGGAGTACCGAGACGTCCAAGAGCAATACGACTAATGCGTTGGTCAATTTTTTCGCCGCTGGATTCATAAAGTTCAGCAAAACGCTCTGTCTTCACGATACCTGGAGCAACAGCATTCACACGAATGCCCTGTGAGGCCAATTCTTTAGCAGCAGATTTTGTCATGGCAATGATAGCACCCTTTGTTGCTGAATAAGCAACCTGTCCAGGTGAACCAAGAACTGCAGTCACCGAAGCAATGTTGATGATGCTGCCTCCACCTGTACGAGCCATTAGACGGCTAACAAGTTGAATCATCTCAAGGACGGCAATGACATTGATTCGGAACATCAGTTCTGTTTCTGCGCGCTGAATCATACCCATCTTCCTATTAAATACAACACCTGCATTATTCACCAGCACGTCTATACGTCCTTCTGCCTTAAAAATCTGCATCATAGCCGTTTTAACCGCCTGCGCATCCGTCACATCAAAATAAAGAGGAATGACACGCGTTTTGGCTTTAGCACCCAACTCACTCGCCCACTCGTCCATAGTTCCTTCGCGCATGTCTGTAGCATAGACAACAGCACCATCAAGCGCCATCTTTTCAGCGATAGCCTTTCCTATGCCTTGCGCTGCACCAGTTATTATACATATTTTATGGTTTAAAAGAAATGCCATACGCTACTTATTAAAATGTTTAATCGTTTCTTCAAAAATCTGTGTTAATTGATGAGCAATGGTATCAGCCCCGAAACGACGCTGGCAACTGTCAGCTATTTCTTTA
>R23__coassemble_888_pt1 | contig 16841 bp, 11 predicted proteins | sample R23__metabat2_high_PE_006 | metagenome-assembled genome bin R23
CCGACCAGTTCGACAGCCCCACCCGGCTCCCGCTCGCTGTGAGGGAGGGGAGTATAATGTTTTACAGAGGATTAATCACTCCCCTCCCTCACAGGGAGGGGTTCGGGGGAGGGTCTCTCTTCTTCGCATTCTTCAATATAGTCCTTGATTTCCTGCAGTTTACCGCTGCCGATATAGGTCACGCTGCTCGGGCCGTTCACACGCTGCGTGAACCGCTTGACCACCTTCGCACCGGCCGTTTCGGCGAGAAACTCCAGTTCGTCGAGATATTCCTTTGTCTTCCGTTCGTTCTGTTGGGGCGTGATGAGACCGACGAGCACCGCCGTCTCCACCTTCGCCTCGGTAATCACAAATTCTTTCATACTTATAGATTATCGTGCAAAGATACGATTAAGTGAGTAAAAAACCAAGCGTACTTGAGTTTTTTCGAACGAGAGTATCTTCGGCAAAGCCAAAGATACGATTAAGTGAGAGCAATACAAAATAAGTCGGCCTCAAAACCGCGAAAAAAAAGGCGCGAAGATGGCCAAAATTTGCACCGCAGTCCAACTAAATTTCGACTGCGGTGTGGCTATAGGCGTACCGCAGTGTAAATAAATTTCGACTGCGGTGCATTTTTTGACGTGTTTTAGCGGTCTTTATACACCGTTTTTCCCCGTTTTTTAATTTTTAATTTTTAATTTTTAATTTAATATCGTACCTTTGTACTGAAAAAAACATTTTCATCGCTTAGAACCATGTCACTCCACCCAGTTCTATCCCTTCTTTCAACATATATCTTACCAGGGCTCGTCCTTGCTTTCGGACTTGTTTTCTTTCTTCTCAACATACCCTCTCGTGAGGGACTGAAAGGCTACCGCATGGCTCGCCGCATGATGGGTTGTTCCTATCTCCTGTTCTTTGTGGCCCTCTTGGCCGAGGGATTCCTCCTACCCTCCAGCACACATCAGTCTGGTCTGTTCCAGCAACTTATCATCATCACGATTGGCATCTTGCAGGCCTTCTTCTTCACTTTTGCACTCACGACCCTGATCGACGTCCACTTTTTGCAGAAACCACGCCTGCTGCGCGAAACCCTCGTGGTGATTCTGCCTTGCCTCGCTGCCTTCGTAGCCGCCGTCATCGTACCATCTTCATTTCTCATTCCACTTTTCCTCACCATCTTCTACTGCGCGAAACTCGTGGATTATGCCATCAGGTTCTTCCGTCGCTATCGTGACTACGAAAACCGCATGAGCAATTTCTACTCGGACGACGAACGCAAACGCCTGGAATGGGTGCGCAACTCTTTCTTTGCCTCGCTCACAGTCGGCGTCCTCGCCTTGCTCTATTCCTTCAGTCCGACCTCGCTGCCCGTCGCCCTGCTCTTCACCCTTGGCGTCGCAGCCTACTATGCCGTATTCGCCATTCGTTTCCTCAACTACACCTTCACCTTCCAGCAGATGGAGACAGCCCTGACCGACACTCCACGACCTGTGGTTGCTGCGGCCGACGACCAACGCAACGAACTGATGCAACGGCTCGACAGGCTCATGACCACGCAGCAACTCTATCTCAAGTCTGACCTGACCATCGAAGAGGTCGCAGTCAAAGTCGGCGAATCCTACCGCACCATATCGACCACCATCAACAACAGCCAGGGCGACGCCGGCAACTTCAAGAGCTGGGTGAACAGTTTCCGCATCGGCGAGGCCATCCGTCTGATACGCGACGGCTATCTCAGTCAGCACACCACCGATGCCCTGGCCGAGGCCTGTGGGTTCAGCAACCGAATCAACTTCTACCGCGTGTTCAAGAAGCAGACAGGAAAGAGCCCCACAGATTTCCAGTAACAGCAGCCGCATGCCGCCGATTTTGTTACATTTTGCACGTTTTGTAACAGGTAAAAACAAAGAATGGGCGGTCTTAACGGATTTTTATGAATAAATTTGTACGTCTTTTTACAAGAAGAGAGTTTTTACACATATTTATTCATCTTTAAATCCATTACTATTATGAACAGAATGATTACCAAATTCTGCCTCGCGATAGCGTGGCTATTGTTGGGCTGGTGCTTCAGTCCTGGAGAACTGAAGGCACAAATACACACCCCAATTATCGGAAACTACGAAATCACTCAGAGAAGCACCTCTAATCTTCCGTTAAAGGGTGATTATAAAAAATCACTTGTCCAGCAGATTCTGACATCGGCTGAGATTGGGCGTTCAGGTAACATCACAGCCTTGTCGCTGAAACTGTCACGAATTTATCCTGAATATGAGATGTTCAACGTGCCCGACGTGAAGATCTACATGAAAGAAGTGACACGAGAGTCGTATTTAGACACATCGGACTACGAAGATATGTCTGATGCCACCTTGGTTTACGAAGGTGACTTTGCCTGTCTGAAGGGCAATGTGGACCAGTGGCTGAAGGTGGAGTTAGACACACCCTTTGCCTACGACGGCGAGAAGAACCTGATGATTGCCTTTTTCGATGAAAACGACGACAAGACGTTCTATTTCCCCTTTTTACGCGTTGAAACAACAGATTTCACCTCGTTTTCCTTCGTCAATTTCGAATCCTTGGACATTGCGAATCTGGGCAATGCTGACAGCAGCAAGGAAACGGCTAAATATCACTCGGCCATGCGACTGTCGTTCGACGAAGGTGACGAGGCTGTCATAGACTTTCCGATTCCCGCTTACGGCGAGGATTACAGCGAACAGGCACCGGTGCGTACAACAGCACGCCACTCGCTCGACCAGCAAATCTTCACAGCTGAAGAAATCGGTCATGCGGGCTTTATCTTTGGGCTTGACTTACAGCGTTTCGACACGGGTATCAAACTATATCCAGGCATGAAAATCTTCATGAAACATGTGGAAAAGAGTGAGTTTGCCGACGAGAACGACATGGTACCGCTGACCGACGAGGACCTTGTGTACGAAGGCGACTCGTTGGTCAACCGTTATGATGTCCAGGGCAGCAGTACCTCCCGAATGCTGGACAAAAACTTCCATTACAATGGTAAGGACAACTTGCTGGTAGCCATTTGGAAGTCGTCGGACGACACGGAGCCCTTCAACTTCTTCGTCAACAAGAGTGAAGGCCGACATCTGAGCTACTACGACGACACGGAAGTGCCCGACCCGACGGACCCTGATGGTTTCACTGGCAGCAAAGAAATGGTGGATCTTCGCTCTAACCTTACCCTCTATATACGCGACGAACACGCCAAACCATCCCAAATAAGATTTATTTCAGAAACCTACGAGGGCGAGACCTATGAGTGGCAGGTGTATGGTACGGAGATTGGCTGGCAGGTCGTATTTGGCGAGATGATTAACTGGCAAACTCCTGACTACGATACCCTCACTCCTATTGACATCGACACCAACCAATTCACAATCACAGGACTTCCCTCCGATTCATGGTTTTTTATGGGCTTGCGTGCCGTTTACGAAGACGGAGTGAGCGAATGGGTCAATTTGAGCGGAAAGACGGCACCACTGCCCGAAGTGACCGACGTGACGGTTTTCGATATCGACAACGACGAAGCTACCATCAGTTGGACAGGTGAAGCCGAGAACTACACGGTGATCCTCAAGAAGGGCACCGAGGTAATCGACGAACTTCCGACGACCGAAACGAGCCTTACACTCGAAGGCCTGGAACAGGAAACACAGTACGAGGTAACCGTAAAAGGTGACTACCGCAACGGCGAAAGCAACATGAGCGAGCCCGTCACATTTACCACCACCGACTTCTACTCTGCACCGATAGCATTGAGTATCAGCGACATCACCTCAGAGACTGCCAACGTCCAGTGGAGAGGACATGCCATTAGTTACAACCTGCGCTATTGCACCATCACTGGCGAGACGATCACGCTCAGTGAGGACTTCGAGGCCGAGGATGCCCTGCCTGGCGACTGGACGTTCATCACCATGGGTGATCGCGCAGTGCCCGACAAGGAAGGTTGGTTCCTTGATCTTGAACCCGAGAACTCGACATCCACAAACCAAGTGGCGGTATCATACAGCTGGTATAATTCAACAATGCTGAATGTAATGAACGCTATTATCTCTCCGAAGATTGCACTCGACGGAATCCTGAGCTTTAAGGTCAAGACCAATTCCATGTACCCTGATCAATTTGCCGTGATGGTTTCGACTAAAGGAACCGAAATACCTGATTTCGAAAACGTATTGCGCCCATTTGCTGCCGGTGCCGGTGGTTGGGAAGAATTGACCTTCGACCTGAGCACTTTTGGCGGACAGGAAGGTTACATCGCCATCATCCACATGGACATGGGAATGGAATATGTGGCTATCGACGATGTGAAAGTTTCACAACCTATCTATGGTGAGTGGGTAGAAATGCAAAATCTGGAAGAAACAACAGCTGCACTTGAATCTCTCGAAAGCGAGACCAAATATCTACTACAGGTACAGGGTGTCTATGAAGAAGGCAAGGTCAGCGAATGGACTGAAATCGTAGAGTTCACGACCGAGGCCATCAAGCCTGTGCCTGCAGACCTGGCCGTCAGCAACATCACCGAGACAACGGCAACGGTGACCTGGACTGGCGAAGCAGAAAGGTACAAAGTGCGCTATCGCACAGCAGATACTGAGAGTGAGTGGATTGAACTGGAGACAACAGAACTCTCCGCAGCACTCACCGAGTTGACTGCCGACACCCGCTATGAAGTACAAGTACAGGGTGTCTATGAAGAAGGCAAGGTCAGCGAATGGACTGAAATCGTAGAGTTCACGACCGAGGCCATCAAGCCTGTGCCTGCAGACCTGGCCGTCAGCAACATCACCGAGACAACGGCAACGGTGACCTGGACTGGCGAAGCAGAAAGTTACAAAGTACGCTATCGCAAGACAGTAGATGAATCGCTTCCGACCGACGAAGTCAACGAAGAGGAATGGATGGAGTTCGAAATCGTCGAACTGACCACCACACTCGAGAAACTCACTCCTGACACCAGTTATGAGGTACAAGTACAAGGTGTATACAACCAAGGTGCCAGCTTCAGCGAATGGTCGGCGAGCGTCATCTTAACCACGCTGCCCGAAAAAGTCGATGCCATCGAAGACCTTGTTTCCGAGGATGGCAAAGCGAAAGAGATCTATACCCTCAACGGCATTCGTCTCGAAAAACGTCCGACTCGCTCAGGCATCTACCTCATCAACGGCAAGAAAGTTTTCTTGAAGTAAAACAGTCCCTTTCTCAACCTTTCTCGTGAGGAAGGTAAGAAGAAAAACAATAACGAACGGGTGGCAACTACAAAGCGTTGCCACCCGTTGTTTTTTCCAAAAAAACGAGAAACTCAAAATCAAAAAACTTCGTATTTTGTTTTGTTTTCCTCTCACTTAATCGTAACTTTGCAGTCTATATAACGACAAACAATGAAATTTTTTCTCACACTGTTACTCTATGCGGCAATAGCATTGTCGCTCCAAGCGCAGGATAAACCGAAGGAGGACCATTCCTTCAGCGTGTCGAAGAACCTCGACATCTTCAATAGCCTCTACCGCAAACTCGACCTCTTCTACGTCGATACGCTCGATGCCGAAAAACTGATTCAGACGGGCATCGACGCCATGCTGGAGTCGCTCGACCCCTATACCGAATACTACGCCGACGAGGACCTCGGCGACCTGAAGATGATGACGACGGGCAAGTATGGCGGCATCGGCTCCATCATCCGTATGCGCAAGGACTCGGCCATCATCATCGCCGAACCCTACGAGGGTATGCCTGCCGCCGAGGTGGGACTGAAAGTGGGCGACGTGCTGAAGCGCATCGACCAGACCGACCTGAAGGGCAAGATTGTCAGCGAGGTCAGCGACCTGCTGCGCGGTGAACCTGGCACGACCTTCGTGCTGCGCGTGCAGCGGCCTGGCGAGAAGAAAACGCGCGACTTCCGCATCACACGCCGTAACATCAAGGTCGAACCCATCCCCTACTACGGACTGGAGGGCAACGTCGGCTACATCGCCCTGACACAGTTTACGGAGCATTGCTCGGCCGACGTGCGACGGGCGGTGATTTCGCTGAAGGAACAAGGTGCCACGAGTCTGGTCATCGACCTGCGCGGCAATGGCGGCGGTCTGCTCGGCGAGGCGGTGAGCATCGTCAACCTATTCGTGCCGAAGGGTCTGACCATCGTCGAGACGAAGGGCAAGGTGCGGATGGCCAACAGCGCCTACACCACGACGGCCGAGCCGCTCGACACCATCACACCGCTCTGCATCCTCGTCAACAGCAGCACAGCATCGGCTGCAGAAATCGTCGCAGGTTCGCTGCAAGACCTCGACCGCGCCGTCGTCATCGGCACACGCACCTATGGCAAGGGCCTCGTGCAGAGTCCGCAGGAACTGCCCTACAACGGACAACTCAAACTCACTACCTCCAAATACCACATCCCCAGCGGACGTTGCATCCAGGCGATTAACTACCGCGACCGTCGCGAACTGGGCAAGGACGGCCGTGTGCCCGACAGCCTTACCCATGTGTTCAAGACGCGCAACGGACGTGAGGTGCGCGACGGAGGTGGCATCAAACCCGACATCGAGGTGCGTCACGACACGATGGCCAACGTGGTCTATTATCTCTCAAACGACGACGTGCTGATCGACTGGGGCACGCAGTATGCGCAGAAGCATCCCACCATTCCGCCCGTCGGCACCTTCGCCATCACCGACGCCGACTTCGAACAGTTGAAGAAGATGGCGCGCGAGGCCGACTTCAAGTACGACCGTCTCTCTGAAAAACGCCTCGACGACCTGCGCAAGATGATGGAGTTCGAGGGCTACTACGAAGATGCCACCGACGAATTCAAGGCGCTCGAGCAGAAACTCACGCACAACATGGAGCGCGACTTTGACCGCCGCCGCGACGATATCATAGAACTCATGGAACAGGAAATCGTCAAGCGTTACTACTATCAGCGCGGCTCTGTGCAGCAGGCTCTACGCCGCGACGACGACCTCAAGCGTGCAAAGGAAATTCTGGCTCAGCCCGACGAATACCGTCGTATTCTGAAACCCTAATTCATCTGCTTTCATGAACAAAGCACAACGATTCAACCGCAACATGGGACTGGGCATGCTCGCACTGGGCATCCTGGTGCTCGCGCTGGTCTTCGGCCTACTCTACTTCTCTTTCCAGATGCAGGCCGACCGCCAAAACGCACAGGACCAAGCCGTCCAGGGCGACAGCATCACCCTCCAAATCATAGAAAATCAACCGTCAGAATGAACCACATTTGCATACTTTGCGGAGCACGCCCCAACTTCATCAAGGTGGCGCCGCTGATCCGTGTGATTGAAAACGAGAAGGCGAAGGGAACAGCGGTGGACTACAGCCTGGTCTATGCCGGTAATGCCGACGACCCGTCGCTCGAAGAGAGCCTCTTCACCGACCTCGGCATTGCACGTCCGAGCATCTATCTCGATGCCGAAGCAGACAGTCTGAACGTCCTTGCAGGCAATGTCATGTTTAAGTTCGACCAATACCTTGCCGAACACCCAACCGACGTGGTCATCGTCGTCGACGACCTCGCATCGACCATGTCGGCAGCCATCACGGCGAAGAAACGTGGCGTACGGCTCGCCCATCTGGTGGCCGGGACACGTTCGTTCGACATCAACATGCCGAAGGAAATCAACCGCCTCGTCATCGACGGCCTCAGCGACCTGCTCTTCACCGCCGGTGCCGGAAGCGACAGCAACATCAACCGCGAGGGTGCGAACATCTCGAAGACGTACATGGTCGGCAACATCCTCATGGACACGCTGCGTGCCAACCACAGCCGTTTCCAGCGTCCGCAAGTGATGGACGACCTCGGCATCGCAGACGGCGGATACCTCGTCTTCACCCTCAACCGCAAGGCGCTGATTCAGAACCGCGACAACCTTGCCGACATGCTCTCCGCACTCTGCAAGTCTGCCGGCAACACACCGATCGTCGCCCCACTGCGAGGTGCAGCCGCCGATGCCGTCCGCTCACTTCTGCCAGCCGACGCATCCCATTTCCACATCGTCTCGCCGCTGCCCTATCTCGAGTTCGGCTGGCTCACAGCCCATGCCCGTGGCATCATCACCGACTCAGGCAATGTGGCCGAAGAAGCGACCTTCAACAGCGTGCCCTGCATCACGCTTAACAACTACACCGAGCACATCGAGACGGTGCTTCAGGGCACCAACGTCCTCGTCGGCGAAGACCCGCAGCAACTCGCCGACTACACCGCGCTGATGGTCGGCGGCAACTGGAAGACAGCCACCCTGCCCGACCGTTGGGACGGACGCTCGGCCGAACGCATCCTGCACATCCTGCTCGACAAGTAAAAAAACAAATCCCAAAGCCCATGAAACGCTACGTTTTTCTCCTCATCGTTTTTCACGTTTCACTTCTGACTTGCTATGCGCAGAAGTGGAAATATGACTTCATCGTGCCGCGCGACGGAAACTATCAGGCAGCCATCCGCGCAGCCAACAACCGTGCAGACAAGCGCAAGCGTTTCCGCATCTTCATCCATTCCAGCAACTACCGCATCGGACAGACCACCGTGACTCTCACGGCGCCCAACACCAGCATCGTCGGCGAGGAATGGCAGAACACGCAGATTGAGGCTTGCACACAGGTCGAAGGACTCGACAAGACGGGTACGCTCATCCTGCAACGCACCGACTCGACCTACATCCAGGACATTGAACTCTGGTCCAATTTCCAGAACAACGAAAAACTCTTTGCCAATCGCTCCGTGGCCCTGAACGAGAAGAACTGCCGCGGCAACGTACTCATGCAAGTCAGTCTGCTCGGCACACAGGACACGTACTACACCAACTCGGGAGGCACCACCTATATCGAGGACAGCCGCATCGCCGGAACGGTCGATTTCATCTGCGGCGGCGGAACGGTCTATTTCAACCACTGCGACATCCGTCTGATGGACCGCGGCGACTCGACCAAGCACGACATCATCTGCGCTCCTGCCACCGAGGACGGCCGACAGTACGGCTATGTCTTCAACGACTGCTACATCGACGGACCGCGTCACCAGCAACACAACTACTGGCTGGGACGTCCGTGGCAGAACAAGCCGCGTGCCGCCTTCCTGAACTGCCAGATGAACATTGAGCCTAAGGAAGAAGGCTGGACCAACATGCACGGCACACTGCCCGCCTATTTCGCTGAATACCAGAGTCTGAACCGCGTGTTCGAACCCATCGACCTGTCGAAGCGCCGTACACTCTTCAAGGACAAACAGGGCACGGAACGTCCCGTTGGCTATCAGACTGCGATGACGTCCGATGTGGCCGAACGCTACACCGTCGACCGTGTCTTCCCCGACTGGGACCCACAAAAAAAGGCCGAGCAGGTTCCCCCGCCCGTCCTTACGCTTAAAGGTCGTGAAATCACCTGGGCCGACATTCCCGAGGCTGGTTGCTATGCCATCTGCCGCAACCGCATGGTTGTCGCTTTCACCACCGAACCGCACTACACCGTTCCCTCCGGCACACGCGAAGGCACCATGTACTCCGTCCGCTGCGCCAACCAAATGGGCGGACTCGGACTCCGCTCCGAAGAGGTCTGCTATCCGCAGCGCTAAGGTGGACGCCCTCCCTAATTTCTCTGCTTTTCCTTGATTCCCGTCGCCTCGATGACGTTGATGACGTAGTCGCCGAGTTTCTCGCATTCGGCGATGATGTCCATGTAAAAGACACCCATCTGGTAGTCGTACTGGCGGTTGTTGATGTCGAGAATATTCTGGTTCTTGAGTTGGTTGCGATAGTTATTGATTTCGTGCTCGAGATTGTACGACTTGTTGAGGTCGACATAGCGCAACTCACCGTATTTCAAGACCACGTTCATCTGTTCGAGGGCATCCTCGCAGAGCCCCATCATGTTCTGGATATGGTCCATCTGTTTGTTGGTGAACTCTTCCTGAATTTGCTGCCGTTTGCGGCTCATCGAACGAGCAAGGTTGTAGCAGGCGTCCCCGATGCTCTCGAGTTCGCTGACCATACGCAGCATGTGCTGTATCTCCGTCTTTGATTCGAGCGACAGGTGTCCTGCACTCACTTCGTCCAGGTAGTTAGCAATCTCTACCTCCATCTGGTCGGTGATGTTCTCATACTTTTCGACGCGCGAGAAGATTTTGTTGAAGTCGTCGGTTTTCTCCGTATGCAGGAGCGTCTGGACAAATCCGTACATTTTCTGGCAACGCTGGCCGAACACCTGTATTTCCTTCTTCGCATTGAGAATGGAGAGTTCGGGAGTTTGCATCAGTCCCATGGTGATGAATGCCAGGCGTGACTCTTCGTCGACCACTTCCTGCTTCGGCTTGATGACACGGCAGACGAGTTTCTCGACCAGGGGCACAAACCAAATGATGACGAGGGTGTTGGCGACGTTAAAGGCTGTGTGGAAGGCGGCGAGCACCAAGGCTCCGTTCTCCTTCGCATACGCGGCATCGGTGCTGACAAGATTGACGTCGCAACCGATGATACGGCACACGAGCGTGAAGAACGGGTGAAGCACACAGAGCACCCACAACACGCCGACGACATTGATGAAGAGGTGGGAGAAGGCTGTGCGTCGGGCGTTGACATTGGCGTTGCGCGCAGCGATGTTCGACGTGATGGTCGTGCCGATGTTCTCGCCGAGCACGAGGATGATGCCCAGTTCGACGGGCAGCAGGCCTGTGCAGCAGAGCGTCATCGTGATGGCCATGATGGCTGCCGACGACTGCACCAGCAGCGTGAGCACGATACCCACGATGAGGAAGATGAGGACGGACACAAAACTGGACGGGGCGAACGAGTGCAGAAACTCCATCACGGCCACATCCTTGTTGAGTTCCATCGCGATTCCTGTTCGCTCCAGCGTGATGATGCCGAGAAAGAGAAATGCCAGTCCGAAGAGTGTCTCACCCAGGTTCTTGTACCGCTGCATGTAGGAGAGGACGATTCCGAAAAGGGCGGCAGCATAAGCAAACACGCTGATGTCGAACACGAAGCCCAGCGACATGATCCAGGCGGTGGCGGTCGTGCCGATGTGGGCGCCGAGGATGATGGCGATGGCCTGTGCCAGTGTGAGCAGTCCGGCATTGACGAACGACACGATCATGAGGGTCGTAGCGGTCGACGACTGGATGCCAGCCGTTACCAGCAGTCCCTTGACGACTCCCACGAAGCGGTTGGCCGTCGGCTGTTGCAAGAGGTTTCGCAACTGCGGACCTGCCATCTTCTGCAGACCCTCGCTCAGTTTCTTCATACCGAACATCAGCAAGGCTAGCGAACCGAGCAGGGTTAAAATTGTGAAAACATCCATCCTGTTTCTGTTTGAAGATTGATGACTACAAAACGAGTGCGTCCAAGTGCTTGGAATTTTTACGCTAAGCGCTTGGCGTTTCAACGCTAAGCACTTGGCGTTCGAACGCCAAGCACTTGGCGTGATGACGGCAAGTACTTGGAGTATGTCTCAAAATAGGTCGGTGAACAACCATTTTTGAAGCCCAAACTGAACTTTTTTGCATTTTCTTGTCTCTTTCTCTGCAAAAATTCGTAACTTGCACCGTCTAATCCTAATCTTTCGACACCATGACACCACTCAAGGAACCGCGTGATGTGACGAACACATTACAAATTTTTTGCAAAAATAACAAAAAATCGGCGCAATTCGAATTTGGAACGACACTTTTTCACATTTACGAGCATTTTCTTCCCGATTTAGTGAAAAAACCGCTGTGTGCGTCGGTGAACAACCAGTTGCAGGGACTCACCTTCCGGGTGTTCGGCTCGAAGCAGGTCGAGTTTCACGACTGCACCACGGCCTACGGACGTAAGGTCTATATGCGCTCGCTCACCTTCGTGCTCTACAAGGCCGTCGAGGACCTGTTCCCCGGCACACGTCTGACCATCGAGGCACCTGTGTCGAAGGGCTACTACTTCCTGCTCAACGGCACGGAAGCCACGCTCGAGGTGGTGCAGCAACTGCGTCATCGCATGCGCGAAATCATTGCCGAAGGCCATCGGTTCCACCGCTTGGAACGTCCGACGGAAGAGGTCGCAGCCCTGTTCCGCAACCATGGACAAGAGGACAAGGCCCTGCTCATCGAGAGTCTGGGACGGCTCTACTGCTACTACTACCGCCTGGCCGACACCTACGACTACTACTACGGCCCACTGGTGCCCTCGACCGACTATCTCGACGAGTTTGACCTGGTGAAATACTACAACGGCATGCTGCTGCGCATCCCTCGTGAGGGTGGCAAAATACCCGAAATCGTGAAGCAGGAGAAGATGCTCAACGCCTTTGCCGAGGACCACCTGCTGCAAGAACGCATCGGCATGACGACCATCGGCCACCTCAACGCGATCAGCCAACAAGGCTTGGCCGGCTATGCCATCAAGGTGGCAGAGGCGCTGCAGGAGAAGAAGGTGGCCCGCATTGCCGACCAGATTGCCGCACGTCCCGAAGCACGCATCGTCCTCATCTCAGGTCCGTCGTCCAGCGGAAAGACCACGTTCAGCAAACGGCTGTGCATCCAACTCATGACCAACGGACTGATGCCACGGCTCATCTCGCTCGACAACTACTTCGTCAATCGTGAGGAGACGCCGCGCGACGAGAACGGCGACTATGACTTCGAGCATCTCCACGCGCTCAACCTGCCCCTCTTCCAGCAACACCTCGCCCAACTGCTCCGTGGCGAAGAGGTCGAACTGCCGCGCTACGACTTCCCGACCGGCACGTCGCAACCCAGCGGACAGCGCATCCACCTCGACAAGGACACCATCCTCGTCATGGAAGGCATCCACGCCCTCAACCCTCAACTGACCGAGGGCATCCCCGACAGCAAGAAGTTCCGCATCTACGTCTCCGCACTCACGAGCATCAAACTCGACAACCACAACTACATCCCCACCACCCACAACCGACTGCTGCGACGCATCGTCCGCGACAACAAGTACCGCGGCACGTCGGCACGCCAGACGCTCGACCGCTGGCACAGCGTGCGACTGGGCGAGGAACGCTGGATTTTCCCCTATCAGGAAAACGCCGACGTGATGTTCAACAGCGCCCTCATCTACGAACTGGCCGTGTTGCGCGACTATGCCATGCCGCTCCTCGAGTCGGTGCCCGAAAACTGCGACGCTCACCTGCTCGCCAACTTGCTGCGCAACTTCCTCCAATATTTCCAGCCCATCAGCGCCCAGGAACTGCCGCCAACCTCGCTCCTACGCGAATTCTTGGGCGGTTCGTCATTCGAATATTGACAATGTTTATAACAAAAAACGGGCGGTGCTCATCGTTGGCACCGCCCATTTTTTGTGTGGGAGTTAAGGAAGTTAATGGAGTTAAAGGACAAAACTTTGTGACGATCAACCTGGCCTAAATGGGAGATTTCACGAAGACACTATCGTCCTTTAACTTCCTTAACTCCTTTTAACTCCTTTAACTCCCCCAAATAATTTCACTCCTTTTTGCCCTCCAGATAACTCTCGGGAATCTCGACAGGATTTCCGTCGCGCTCGGCCCTGAAGTGTGGCGACATGATTTCGACACCCGCCTCGAAGAAGTGATCGAGAATGGCCTTGTGCAGTTCGCTGTAGCAAGCACTGAGTTGCAGCGACTGGAGCGTGTAGGCATTGATTTCGTAGCGCACGTAAAAGTCCTCCAGCGCACGGATACGCACAAAGGGCGCTGGCTTTTTCTGCAACTTCGTACAACTCTGAGCAGCCTCGAGCAGGAGGTTTTCCACGGTTTCACGCGGCACGCCGTAGCCGATGGTCACCTCCGTATGGATGATGACACCCTTGCGCTGTTCGGCCGCCGACGAGTAGTTCACGGCTTCGCTCGACATGATGGCCGAATTCGGAACGGTAACGATTTCGTTCTTCGTCGTGCGCAAACGGGTGACGAAGGCGGTCTTCTCCACCACCTCGCCCTCGATGCCGTTGATTTTCACAAAATCACCAATCTTGAACGGCCGCATGTAGGTGATGACAATGCCACTGATGATGTTGCCCACAATGGCCGTCGAACCCAGCGAAAAGACGACGCCGACAAAGACGCTGACACCCTTGAACACCTCTGAATCGCTGCTCGGCAGCAACGGCCAGATCATCACGACGGCGAAACACCAGATGAGTGCACGGAGAATCTGGAAAGTCGGTATCGCCCAGTCGGCATAGAAACCCTCAAACTTGATGTGACCTTCTGCTATCTCATTGGCAACATAGTGGATACCCTTGATGAGATAGCGGAAGCAGATGATGATGATGATAATCTTGATGAGGTTCGGGATGTAGCCCACGATACCCAGTCCGATGTCCTTGAGCGGATTCCAGACATAGCCGAGCAGTTGGAACGTCAGGCTCTGTGTTTCGGGGAAGATGCTGAAGAGCAGCGGTATGCTGATGAAGAGTTGCAGCACGACCACAATCCAAAAAACGATGCGCGCCAGCAGCAAGAGGATGTGGGCAGCGTTGCGCGTGTTCAGCAGTTCATAACCCTTGAAGACGAAGGGGCGTATCCAGGTGCGCATGGCCCAGACGATACGCTTGTACAGACGGCGGAACAGACGGTTGGTCAGGATGATGAGCACAATCTGCACGACGATGATGAGCAAGGCCAGCAGCACGCCCGTGACCTTGGCCCGCAGTCCGTATTCCTCCTGCAGTTCCTCGATTTTGGCCTGAATCACACCGAGGTAATACTCGGCCAGTTCGTTGCGCGTCTTTCCCTGCCACATGCCGTCGAGGTCGCTCACACTGAGCAGCACCATGTCGCCCGACATGATGTCGGACGAGAACTCGCTGTCGAAGACGTACATCGAATCGGTGCTGAACGAGAGGCTCTTCCCGAGTTTCTCTATCTTGTCCATGGCCTCCTTGGCACGTCGCTCAGGGGTCGCACCGCCGCGCGAGGCATAGAGCAGCAGCAGCGTGTCCTTGTCGACGATGATGGGCACACCTGGCGTGACCTGACGCAGCGAGTCGATGCGTTGTTGGCGGTGCACCTTGCGCAGCGAGTCCTCACGCGCCGACAATTCGTTCTGCTCCAGTTGTTCCTGCATCAGAATCTCGGTCAGACGCATCTCCTGAATCTGACGTGTCAGGGCGTTGATGACCGAGTCGCGCGGGTCGACCAGTTGCTCTTCGACTTCTTCGGCTACAGGCTCAGCCTCCTGTGCATGCAGAGGCAGACACAGGAAGCCAAACAAAGCGAATAAGAAAAACAGTTTCTTCATGGGTCAATCAGATTCCCTCTCGAGGGAGGGAGTAAGTGAGAGGCTCATTCAATCAGGCACTCGCCCGTCATGTCGGCAGGCTGCTCCAGTCCCATGATGTGGAGGATGCTGGGAGCCACGTCGGCCAGACGTCCGTTCTTCACGCGTGCCGAGTTGTTGTCGGTGACGTAGATGATGGGAACGGGGTTGAGCGAGTGAGCCGTGTTGGGTGTGCCGTCAGGGTTGATGGCATTGTCGGCATTGCCGTGGTCGGCGATGATGATGAGCTCGTAGTCGTTCTCCTTCGCCGTCTCGACCACGTCGTGCACGCAGTTGTCAATGGCATGAACAGCCTTGGCAATGGCGTGATAGACACCCGTGTGTCCGACCATGTCGCCGTTGGCAAAGTTGACGACGATGAAGTCGTACTGCTGCGTGCGGATGGCAGCACAAAGCTTGTCCTTCACCTCATAGGCCGACATCTCAGGCTTGAGGTCGTAGGTTGCCACCTTCGGCGAAGCCACAAGGATGCGGTCCTCACCAGCAAAAGGCTTCTCGCGGCCACCGTTGAAGAAGAACGTCACGTGGGCATACTTCTCCGTCTCGGCCGTGTGCAACTGGCGCTTGCCCTGGCTCGACAGATATTCGCCGAGCGTGTTGTCCACGTTCTCCTTCGGGAACAAGATGTGCACACCCTTGAACGACGCATCGTACGGCGTCATGCAGAAATACTGCAGACCAGGAATCGTCTTCATGCCCTGCTCCGGCATATCCTGCTGCGTCAGCACGATGGTCAGTTCCTTCGCACGGTCGTTGCGATAGTTGAAGAAGATGACCACGTCACCCTCCTTGATACGACCGTCCACGTTCTCGTTCAGAATCGGCTCCATGAACTCGTCCGTGTTCTTATGCTCCTCAGAGTCAGTGTCGTAGCACGACTGCACACCCTGAACCATGTCGCTGACCTTGCGGCCCTTACCCTCGACCAATTGGTCGTAAGCCACCTTCACACGCTCCCAGCGCTTGTCGCGGTCCATCGCATAGAAGCGGCCGATGATGCTGGCGATATGACCCACGCCCACCTCGTCACAATGCTTCTGCAAGTCGGCAATGAAACCCTTACCCGACTTCGGGTCCGTGTCGCGGCCATCCATGAAGCAGTGGATAAACGTGTTCTCCACGCCATACTCCTTCGCAATGTCCACCAACTTGAACAAATGGTCGAGCGACGAATGCACACCACCCGTCGACGTCAGACCCATCAAGTGAATGCTCTTGCCCTGCTCCTTCGCATAGCCGTAAGCACGCTGGATTTCAGGGTTCTGCATGATCGAACCATCCTTGCACGCACGGTTAATCTTCACCAAGTCCTGGTACACAATACGACCCGCGCCGATGTTCAGGTGACCCACTTCCGAGTTACCCATCTGTCCGTCGGGCAGACCCACATCCTCACCACTAGCCTGCAACTGAGCGTGCGGGCTCACCGCGTTCAGATAGTCCAGATACGGCGTCGGCGTACGGAAAATCACGTCACCAGCACCCTTGTTACCGATTCCCCAACCATCGAGAATCATCAGAATTGCTTTCTTAGCCATAATCAAAA
>R23__coassemble_890_pt1 | contig 16819 bp, 19 predicted proteins | sample R23__metabat2_high_PE_006 | metagenome-assembled genome bin R23
TTTTAAGTATGAAAAAGCAAATTTGCTTTTTGCAAAAATGGTCTCCAGCACGTGTAAATAAAGGGATTGCTCGTACTTTTTGCTTTTTTGCTTTTTGCTTTTTCATGTATGTGTTTTTGAAAATTCTTCCTATAATAATTCCACCTATTATAATATATAATTAATTATATATTATAATAGATTATTTATAATTACACTTTTTTCTTGTTCTTCATTTCGAGGATTGAAAAAAGCAAAAAGCAAAAAAGCAAAAAAGCAAAAATGCTCTGTGGTGTAGCGGCACATGAACTGTGGCGTGGTACGACACCGACTGTGGTCTGCACAATACTGTACTGCGGACGAAATGCAATCCTGACGCCTTATCGTGATTGTGAGTGTTTTTTACGTGTCAATATGAAGATTATGTGTTCAAATAGCAACACGTCATAGGCTTAAACGTGAAAAAAGTATAAAGAATGGGGATTTTTCGGAGTATAGGATTCGGTTTTCAAGAATTTTTCGTAACTTTGCATGATTTTTGTGTACTATACCCACGAATACGCATGCGAAAGACAATCATAACCCTGTTCCTGACGGCTGTTGTGCTCGCCTCGTGCAGCAACAGTTACAACAACCTGTTTAAGTCGCAGGATGCCGACTATAAGTATGAGGCAGCCAAGCAATGCTATGCGGCTGGCCGTTATGTGCAGTGCTATCAGTTGCTCGACGAACTGGTACGTGTGCTGAAGGGTACCGACCGCGCCGAAGAGTCGCTCTTCATGATGGGCATGTGCCACTTCAACCTCAACGACTATGAGACGGCAGCCCTCTATTTCGAACGCTATTTCAAGACCTATCCCAAAGGCGAATATACGGAGTTGGCACGCTACTACAATGGACGTGCATCGTTCCTCCAGTCGCCTGACCCTCGACTTGACCAGACGCCGACTTACTCTGCCATCTCCGCTTTGCAGGATTTCCTGGAATACTACCCCTACAGCCAGCGTCGCGAAGAGGTGAACGACATGATTTACCAACTGCAGGACCGTCTGGTGCAGAAGGAATATGCGGCCGCCAAACTCTACTATAACCTTGGCTCGTACATCGGCAACAGCCTTAATGGCGGCAGCAACTACGAGGCTTGCATCATCACGGCTGAGAATGCGTTGAAGTCGTATCCCTACACGAACCTGCGCGAGGAACTCTACATGCTGATTCTTCGTGCCCGATACAAGTTGGCACAGAACAGCGTCGAATCAAAGATGTCGGACCGCTATGCGCAAACCGTTGACGAGTATTTTGGCTTCAGAAACGAGTTCCCTGACAGCAAATACATCAAGGAGGCCGACAATATCTACCGCCATTCGGCTCCGAAAGTAAAGAATTAATCATTCATTTTATATAGTTTTTATGGATTTCAAGAAGACAAATGCCCCTACAGACACCGTGACACGCAACCTGATGGACTTCAGCAAGGAGACAGGCAACGTGTATGAGAGTGTCGTCATCATGGGAAAGCGCGCCAACCAGATCGGCGCAGAGATGAAGGAGGAACTGACCAAGAAACTGCAGGAGTTCGGCACCGCCAGCGACAACCTGGAAGAGGTGTTCGAGAACGACGAGCAGATTCAGATTTCGCGCTACTACGAACGTCTGCCGAAGCCGACTCTCATCGCTACACAGGAGTTCCTGGAGGATAAAATCTACTATCGCAATCCTTCGAAGGACGTACCCAGCGACAAACTGCTGTAAACCATGATTCAGCGCATTCAAACGGTGTATCTGGCACTCGTGGCGGTGCTGTGCGGTGTGTCGCTTTGTTCGACCATCGGACGCTTTGCCAACGATACAGAGGTGGTGGCATCGTTCACCAACTTCTGCTTCAGTACCGATGCAAATGCCGACATCACAGGTCCCTGGCCCTTTGCGGTTCTGATCATCATAGTCCTTTTGCTGACGGTGATGAGCATCTTCCTTTTTAACCATCGCATGCGGCAGTTGCGGCTCGTGGTGTTCACGACCATCTTGCTCGTCGGCTACATCGGTGCCTACGCCTTCATCGTGTGGCTGTATCTGCAGCAACTGGTAGCAGCAGGCATCGAGGCACACTACGAACTTGCCTTTGGGGCGCTCTATCCCCTCGTGTGCATCATCCTCAACTGCATGGCCATCCACGGCATCCGTAAGGACGAAGCGCTCGTCCGCTCACTCGACCGAATCAGATAATGGACTTCAAAGATTTAGTACAAAAGCGTCGTAGCATTCGTAAGTTTACCGACGAACCGCTGACTGCCGAAGAGGTGCAACTCATCCTTCGCGCCGCCCTCATGTCGTCCACATCGAAGAGCACACGGGCATGGCATTTCTATGTCGTCGATGACCCCACGATGCTGGAACGCTTGGCACAATGCAAGCATGCAGGTGCCGAATTTGTGAAGGATGCCCCGCTGGCCGTTGCTGTCTGCATCGACACCGACGCTACCGACGTGTGGGTTGAGGACGCCTCGATTGCGGCCGTCACCATGCAATACCAAGCAGCCGACCTCGGACTTGGGAGTTGCTGGGCACAGATACGTCTGCGCGGTCAGGAAGACGGCACACCTGCCGATGACCTCCTGCGCGACATGCTTGGCTATCCCATCGAACAACAGTGTGTCTGCATCATTGCTTTCGGTCATCCAGCCATCGAGCGTAAGCCGCAGGACGAGGACAAACTGAAGTGGGAAAACGTCCACGTCATGTCATGAAAGTTACGCTGATAGGTTCAGGAAATTTGGCAACAAATCTCGGCCATGCCTTTTGTGAGGCAAAGGTCGAGATTTTGCAGATTTATAGCCGGACGTCAGCAAATGCACAACGTCTGGCACATGAACTTGGTGTTCAATCTTATTGTGAACAAATCGACGAGATTAACACTGAGTCAGATGTTTATGTGGTTGCTGTCAAAGACGATGCTTTGAAGGACATTGCACGGAAACTGCATCAGCGCCTTCCAGATAAACTCATCGTCCACACGGCTGGTACCTTGCCGATGGATGTGCTGAATAACGGGCGCAGAGGTGTGCTCTATCCGATGCAGACTTTTTCGCGTCAGCGCATTGTGCCGTTTGCCCACATCCCCATCTTCATCGAAGCGGCAAATGACAACGATTTAGTGTACCTACACGCGCTAGCAGCCATGCTCTCCGACAGCGTCTATGAACTCTCGTCTGCCGACCGCCAGTGGCTGCACATTGCGGCTGTTTTCTGCTGCGACTTCACAAATCACATGGCCACACTCTCGGCAAAGTTGCTCGAACGCCACGGCATCCCCTTCAGCGTGATTCTGCCACTGATGGAGGAGACGGTTGCCAAACTTCACCAATTACCTCCCAGCGAAGCCCAGACAGGACCTGCTGCGCGTGGCGACGTGAACATTCTGCGTCACCATCTCGAGGCTTTGCAGGATGACCCGCGTCTCGCTCAAATCTACGAACTGATAAGCAAAAGCATACAAGATGATTAACTACGACTTGCGCAAAATCCGCGCCCTAATCTTCGACGTCGATGGTGTGCTCAGCCGCCAGACGATTTCCCTGCACCCTAACGGAGAACCCATGCGCACGGTGAACATCAAGGACGGCTATGCCCTCCAGCATGCCGTGAAGTGTGGCATGACGATGGCCATCATCTCAGGCGCCAAGACCGAAGCCGTACGCAAGCGCTACGAAGGCCTTGGGCTGAAAGACATCGTACTTGGTGCTGCCGTCAAGATTCAGGCTTACGAGGAGTTGCTTGCGAAGCATGGCCTCAAGGACGAGGAGGTGCTCTATATGGGTGACGACATCCCTGACTACGAAATTATGCGACGTGTCGGCGTTCCTTGCTGTCCGTCTGATGCCGCACAGGAAATCAAGGAAATCTCTCTCTATGTCTCGCCTTACAAGGGTGGGGAAGGCTGTGGCCGCGACGTGATTGAGCAAGTGCTGAAAGTTCAGGGTAAATGGATGCACGACGATACTGCCTTTGGATGGTGATATGCTTGAACATTTGAAAAAATATCATGTGATACTAGCCAGCAATTCGCCGCGCCGCCGTGAGTTGCTTGCAGGACTGGGCATAGACTTTGAGGTCCATACGCTTCAGGGTATTGATGAGTCATGGCCCGACACGTTACAGGGCGAAGACATACCCAAGCATATTTCAAGAAAGAAGGCCGAGGCATATCTGCCGACACTTGCTGATGACGAACTGCTCATCACCGCCGACACGATTGTCTATCTCGACCGACAGGTGCTTGGCAAGCCCAAGGATGCTGCCGACGCCAAAGCCATGTTAAGAATGCTTGCAGGCCGTACCCACGAGGTCATCACGGGTGTCACCATTGCCACACAAGCGAAGCAGACGACGTTTGCAGTCACGAGTCTTGTAACCTTTGCAGACCTCACAGACGAGGAAATCGACCATTATGTCGAACACTTCAAGCCATTTGACAAAGCAGGTGCCTATGGCATCCAAGAATGGATAGGCTACATCGGTGTCACATGTCTCGAAGGTTCCTACTTCAACGTCATGGGGCTGCCCGTACAACGTCTTTACACCGAGCTGCGACGTTTTTAAGATATCCATGAAAACACGGCTGCTAACTGCTTGGAATTATTTCTCCAAGCACTTGGTGTGAGTGTCGAGGTCGTATTTTTTGCGCATAAACGGCAAAAAAAATGTCTTTAGTTTGGATATACAATTTTTATTGATTAACTTTGCAGAATTAGAAAGAATGCAATAATACAATTCATTTTATTTATCAACCATTAAACTGTTTTTTATGAGTCAGAAAAGAGTTTATACCTTCGGCAACGGTAAGGCCGAAGGTAATGCGAAAATGCGTGAGGAACTCGGCGGCAAGGGTGCTAACCTGGCCGAAATGAACCTGATCGGCGTTCCCGTTCCTCCCGGTTTCACCATCACGACCGACTGCTGTAACGAGTATTACGAAGTGGGTCAGCAGAAGATTATGGAACTGCTGAACGACGACGTGATGGCTGCCGTGAAGCACATCGAGGGCCTGATGAACTCGAAGTTCGGCGACAAGGAGAACCCGCTGCTCGTCAGCGTCCGTTCGGGTGCCCGCGCTTCGATGCCTGGCATGATGGACACCATCCTCAACCTGGGTCTGAACGACGAGGTGGCCGAGGGCATGGTGGCCAAGACCAAGAACCCTCACTTTGTCTATGACTCCTATCGCCGCTTCGTACAGATGTACGGCGACGTGGTGCTCGAGATGAAGCCCGTGAACAAGGAAGACATCGACCCGTTTGAGGAAATCATCGAGCAGGTGAAGGCCATCCGTGGCGTGAAACTCGACAAGGACCTGAGCGTTGATGAACTCAAGGAACTGGTGAAGCGTTTCAAAACGGCTATCAAGGAGCGTACGGGCAAGGACTTCCCGAACGACCCGATTGAGCAACTCTGGGGCGCCATCTGCGCTGTGTTCCGCTCTTGGATGAACGAACGTGCCATCCTGTACCGCAAGATGGAGGGTATTCCCGACGAGTGGGGTACGGCTGTCAGCGTCATGGCAATGGTGTTCGGCAACATGGGCGACACGTCGGCTACGGGCGTTTGCTTCAGCCGCGACGCTGCCAACGGTGAGAATGTGTTCAACGGAGAATACCTGGTGAATGCCCAGGGTGAAGATGTCGTTGCAGGCATCCGCACACCTCAGCAGATTACGAAACTCGGCTCTCAGCGCTGGGCAGAACGTGCTGGCATCAGCGAGGCTGAGCGCGTGGCCAAGTATCCTTCGATGGAGGAGGCTATGCCCGAAATCTATGCCCAACTGAATGGCATCCAGCAGAAACTGGAAGAGCACTACCGCGACATGCAGGACATGGAGTTCACCGTTCAGGAAGGCAAACTCTGGTTCCTCCAGACACGTAACGGTAAGCGCACAGGTGCTGCGATGGTGAAGATTGCCATCGACCTGCTGCACGAAGGTATGATCGACGAGAAGACGGCTATCCTGCGTTGCGAACCTCAGAAACTCGACGAACTGCTGCACCCCGTATTCGACAAGAAGGCCCTCTCGACCGCTAAGGTTATCGCTCAGGGCCTGCCTGCAAGCCCCGGTGCCGGTTGCGGTCAGATTGTGTTCCACGCCGACGATGCACAGGCATGGCACGCCGACGGTCACAAGGTGGTCCTCGTTCGTATCGAGACGTCGCCCGAAGACCTCGCAGGTATGTCTGCTGCCGAAGGCATCCTCACCGCTCGTGGCGGTATGACTTCGCACGCAGCCGTTGTGGCACGTGGTATGGGTAAGTGCTGCGTCAGCGGTGTCGGCGCCCTCAACGTTGACTACAAGGCCAAGACAGTCGAAATCGACGGCACAGTCTTCAAGGAAGGCGACTACATCTCCATCAACGGTACGACCGGTCAGGTATATGCCGGCGAAGTGCCCACAAAGGCTGCCGAACTGAGCGGCGACTTCAAGGAACTGATGGACCTCTGCGACAAATACACGAAACTGCAGGTTCGTACCAACGCCGACACGCCCCACGACGCACAGGTGGCTCGTGCCTTCGGCGCAAAGGGTATCGGTCTGACACGTACCGAGCACATGTTCTTCGACGACCAGAAGATTGTGGCCATGCGCCAGATGATTCTTGCCGACAGCGCTAAGGGTCGTGAAGAAGCCCTCGCCAAATTGCTTCCCTATCAGAAGGCCGACTTCAAGGGAATCCTCGAGGCTATGGACGGTCTGCCAGTGAACATCCGTCTGCTCGACCCGCCGCTCCATGAGTTCGTTCCCCACGATCTGGCCGGACAGGAAACGATGGCCAAGGAGATGGGCGTCGATCTCGCCACCATCCAGCGTCGCGTTGCCTCGCTCGCCGAGAACAACCCGATGCTCGGCCACCGTGGTTGCCGTCTGGGTATCACCTTCCCCGAAATCACTGCCATGCAGACCCGCGCCATCCTGAGCGCCGCCTGTGAACTGAAGCAGGAAGGCAAGAACCCGATGCCCGAAATCATGGTTCCGCTCATTGGTATCCTCTACGAACTCAAGCAGCAGAAGGAAATCATCCAGCACACCGCTAAGGAAGTCTTTGCCGAGTACGGCATCGAAGTGGACTTTGAAATCGGTACGATGATTGAGATTCCGCGTGCCGCCCTCACGGCCGACCGCATCGCCACCGAAGCAGAATACTTCTCCTTCGGTACGAACGACCTGACGCAGATGACCTTCGGCTACAGCCGCGACGACATCGCTTCCTTCCTCCCCGTCTATCTCGAGAAGAAAATCCTGAAGGTTGACCCCTTCCAGGTACTCGACCAGAACGGTGTCGGCAAACTCGTGAAGTATGCCGTCGAGAAGGGCCGCAGCGTCCGTCCCACGCTCCGTTGCGGTATCTGCGGCGAGCACGGTGGTGAACCCTCGAGCGTCAAGTTCTGTGCCAAGATCGGCCTCAACTACGCCTCCTGCTCCCCCTTCCGTGTGCACATCGCACGCCTTGCCGCCGCGCAGGCAGCTGTGGAGGAGTAATTATCACTCTGATATAATTTGAAAAGGGACCTGTCCGTTTGGGCAGGTCCTTTTCTTGTGTCTATAAAAGACATTTGACGATTTATCGGCAAAAACGTCGCAGAAAATGCATTATTGTGTTATTTTAGCGCTTTAAATAATTGACATACAGTATTTTAATCTATAATATAAAAAGTAAAAACAATAATCAAAGCAATTATACAAAATATTAAAAATCAATAAATAACTATTTCGAAAACTTTAAGAAAAGTTTGCAAAAAAAGTTGTGTTCTGGAGTAAAACATTTAGTACCTTTGCAGCGTGATTAGTCGACGAATCATGTTTAACATCAAAAACGAAATGCGATATGATAGTAACAGAAAATGAAAAAAGCCTAGTCGTCTTTTCAAGCCTTTTGGAACGACATTATTCGAAACTAAAAGCAGAACTTGTTGACATAATTTTCTCTTATCACAAAGGGTTGGGAGCGGTCTTTCACACAAATGATTATTGGGTAAGAGATTTTATGCCAATACAGATGGATGAGTATATTTTCGTTAAATTCGTTTATAATCCAGATTATCTTCAAGATAAGAAGAAGTACATTACAGATGTTGATAAGGTCATAAACAACTGCCCTTTTGCACAAGAATACGAGATTGTGGATATTCCGCTCGTCGTTGACGGGGGTAATATGGTATTCTGCAAAGGAAGGAAAAAGGGTAAAGAAACGGAATATGTAGTAATGACAGAAAAGGTTTTCAGTGAAAATCCGAATTTCAGTAAAGAACAAATAGAGTGCCTTCTTAAATGTGCTTTCATGTCACCAGACTTGACAATCGTTTGGCTTCCATGGGATAAAGAAGATATCTTTGGTCACACGGATGGAATAGTTAGGTATGTTGGTATAAGTAAATCTGGCAAGCCTCAAGTATTGGTAAATCTGCAACTGTACGATGACAAGATAGCTCAAGAGATGTATTCATCACTGGCAAAGCATTTTGAAGTCATAGAACTCGAACTAAGCAAATATGATGACTTGAGTTGGGCATATATCAACAGTTTACAAACATGCGATTTCATTATCATTCCAGGACTTGGAGATGAAGTCACAGATGCGGAAACTTTGGCCCAATACAAGCAACTATACTCCGATTATGAAGACAATATCTATCAAGTACAAATGCGTGATTTTATAGTAGAGAATGGTGGTGCATTGAATTGTCTAACATGGACAATCTATGAGAATTATCTTAAAGTATTAGCGAAATGTGCACGCATTCCAATAATAGATTATGAAGACTATAAGAAAGATCAAATCAAAAACAAGATTGATGATATGCTTAAAACCAAATGTAAGCGATAGTTTTTCCGTTACCAATAGGGACAACGTCCATTTTTTAGTATATTTGCAAAATAAATCAAAAGAAATGAATCATGGAAAAAGTTTTTGAACTATTTAAGAATCCATTTGAAGGATTATCGAACTATGAAAGTATCCAAGCTAAATGTGGAGAAATTGCACGTGAACTATTTAGCAACTATCATCTCGCATGCGGGAATGAAACTTTCCGTTTTGCAGAAATAGAATTCTATTATTATGATAGGGCAATGTATTTGAAAGACAAAAATCTAAATAAATGGCAAGAAGTGACATATCCTCGTGATAATTATCAAGGAGGACAGTTGTTTTATCATCTTAGCGGAATAGATATTTGCTTTGATAGTCATTATAATAATAACGAAGGCAAATTTGGCGGAATTCTTATTAGGGCAATAAAAGATAATAGTGGTTTGATTATAGCTGGTCCTTTGAATTGTAAAGATGAAATATTGAATGCATGCAAGAATGAGAGTATGCCTAAGTTGATATATGAATCAGACGGGCAGGTCATAGAACCAGTACCAACTTATCGTTCCTTGGGAAAAACCGGAACAGATATAGTACATGATAGATTGTGTTTTTTTGATGGAAGTATCGAGGTTGGTGATTGGACACCTATAAGGAATCGTTTTTTTACAAGAGAAGGAACAGAAAAACCCTATAAAGGTTCATATGATACATCAAAATTTAGTAAAATAATAGTTATGAAAGCGTGAGGACGTGCAGAATGTGTCGCAAAAGAGTAGCCAGTAGTTTAAAAACTCTGTAACTCGTTGATAAACAACATCTGTTAGCCGCTGCGCAGGCTGCCGTAGAGGAGTAATTAAACTCTCTGATATAATGAAAGGGACCTGTCCGTTTGGGCAGGTCCCTTTTTTAGTCTTCGGAAGAAGGCTCCCGACGATTATTGACTAAAAACGATGCATAATTTGCGATAATTTGCAGATTTGTTTGGCTATTCGACATTAATTTAGTATCTTTGCCGCAGAATTTGCGACGTTAATCACTGTTTTATGTCGCACAAAGTACGAATGCATTATGTATATACACGAAAGAGATAATTGGACGGACTTCCGTTGGGACACGTCCCAAGTGTCACTCCTTCAGGAGATAGTATTCCGTAAGCAGGGCTTGCTTTATGGCAGGTTGAGTTCACTGGGATTTGACAGCAAACTCCGTGCGATGGCAGAAAACCTGACCTATGACGTGGTGTATTCTTCGGAGATTGAAGGTATACGTCTGAACGTTGATCAGGTTCGTTCTTCCATTGCCCGAAAACTTGGAATTGAGAACGTGAAATATACTGCACCTTCGCACTATGTTGACTCCGTTGTAGGTGTCATGCTCGAAGCGGTGCAGCATTATGATTTGCCCCTCAGTAAAGAGAAACTATGTGCTTGGCAGGCTGCTTTCTTTCCTACAGGCTATAGTGAAGGGGGGCAGATAGAGATTGGCAAATACCGCACCAACGAGGAGCATATTGTCAGCGGAATGTTTGGGCGCGAGAAAATCCACTATATTGCTCCGTCACCTAACCGTGTAGAAGAGGAAATGCAAAAGTTTCTCGTCTGGTTTGATGGCGAGGAGCCGGTGAATAGTGTTATTCGATCTGCCATTGCTCATTTCTGGTTTGTGAGCATTCATCCCTTCGAGGATGGCAATGGCCGGTTGGCCCGCATCCTTTCAGACATGCTTCTTGCTCGTGGTGAGAAGAGCGAGTTCCGTTTCTACAATGTTTCATCACAGATTAACAAGAACAAGAATCACTACTATGACATTCTGGAGCGGATGCAGCATGGCGATGGCGATATAACGGAGTGGTTGGTGTGGTACATGCAGAAATTGGTGGATGCACTTGATGAGGCAGACACCATCGTCACCACCATCTTGAACAAGAGCTTCTTCTGGCAGAAGGCATCGGCAGTACCAATGACCGAACGTCAGACTCAGATGCTCAATCTCTTTCTTGACGGCTATGAGGCAAAGATAACGTCAAAGACTTGGGCAACATTGGCAAAGTGCTCGAAGGACACGGCCATACGTGACATACAGGATCTTGTGGATAAGAATATCCTGATAGAAGACATTCCCGGAGCCAAACGTCCAAGTTACTCCATCGTCTATGATGCTGAGGACATGACGCAATTCTTCACGGATGTAAACATTGTTGAAGAGGATGGCATTCAATACATCAAAGCATTGTTCAAGGGAAAGAAGCCTGTCTGCGAAAGAGTTCTGAAACTTGATGCAGAGCGCTACCAGAAAGGTGATTTGCCATTAGCCAATCTACTCAGTAAATACTGCTCGTATATCGCTGCTGGACATCAGAGCATTTCTTTATGAATAGCTTGAAATCATAGTTTCTTGCTGAAATACAAAAATGAAGAAAATACCTGTATATAAATTCTATAAGCACAAGTATGGCGACGAGCTGCTGGTGGATGTCATCAGCTACGAGAAGATGATGCCCGACATCAGACGGACACCTGTGTTCAGCGAGACCTTCTATAGCATTACGCTGGTATTAGACGGTGATACATCGGTAGCTATCAACGGACGATTACGCAAGCTGGAGAGAGGGTTGATTATCTGCTCCATTCCCGGTGAGGTGTGGTCTTTCGAGGACAATCCGCAGTTGGATGCGCTGAACCTGGTGTTTGAGAAGGAGTTTCTGTTGTCGTTCTTCAGCGACCCACACTTTCTCGACCGTTTCACGTATCTGCAGGCAGACCGCAGCAGTCCGTTCCTGATGGCGGACGATGCTGCCTTTGAACGCATCCACACGCTCTATCAGGAGATGCGCCGCGAGATAACAGACTATGCCCAGAAAGACCAGCACATCCTGCGCGCCATGCTCTACGAAACGATGATGCTTCTGCAACGGGTGCCGATGGTGGATGCAGAGCAAGTGGAGACCGTTCAGCGCAGTCTGACGGACATTCCCGTGAGCCGCTACGTGGATGACTTCGTGCAGCTGGTGAGCGACCACTTCCGCGAGGAGCACGGCACGGAGTTCTATGCCGACCGCCTCTGCATCACGCCCAACTACCTGAACAAAATCGTACGCCAGTCGCTCGGCAAGTCGGCCAAGACCTACATCCTCGACCAGATACTGGCCGAAGCCTGCCGACAGCTGAAATACACCACACTCTCGGTTGCCGACATCGCCGCACAGCTACACTTCGATACCGCCACCTACTTCGTCCGTCTGTTCAAGAAATACATGGCGATGACACCTTTGGAGTATAGGGAAAATGGTTAGTCCCGAAAAGTGACATTTCCGTCTTTATTTGTCTTGCAATGCATTGGGATTTTCGCCGTACCTTTGCAGCCGAAAACAAGAAGCAATAAAAGCAAGACAAGTATGAAGACGATTTATGATGTATTCAAACAGCAAGTGACGGCACATCCTGATGCGATAGCCGTGATGGACGAGAAGAAAAGCCTGACTTATGGCGAACTGGACGCAATGGCTACTGAGATTGCCGATGGCTTCCCCATAAAGAATCCTGCCAAGGTGGGCATCGTGATGAGCCATTCGGTAGAGATGATTGCCACCATCCTGGCAGCGTTGATGTCGGGTGCCGCTTATGTGCCAGCCGAACCTTCGTTCCCCAAGGAGCGCATCAAGTATATGATGGAAGGCTGTGACTTTGTGGTGACGGACAAAGGCATCCAGAATATACACGATAATATAAATAAGGTAAGCGACCTCGCCTACATCCTCTATACCAGCGGCACGACGGGTAAGCCCAAGGGCGTGATGGTGACTAACAAGAATGTGCTCCACTATGTCCGTGCTTTCCAGCATGAGTTCCATCCCCAGTCGGGCGACCGCATGCTGCAACACTCCGTCTGCTCGTTCGACATCTTCGTGGAGGAGGTCTTTACCACCTTGCTCAGCGGTGCCACGCTCTGCATCCCATCGGAAGAAACCAAGGCCGACATCCACCGGCTGATGGACTACATCGAGTGCCATCAGGTGACGATGCTCAGCAGTTTCCCTTATCTGTTGTTGGAAATGAACAAGCTGGAGCGGATTCCCAGTTCGCTGCGCCTGCTGATTAGCGGTGGGGATGTCATCCGTGCCAAATACATCGAACGTCTGCGTACGCAGGGCGTGATGATATACAATACCTACGGTCCCAGTGAGACCACCGTCTGCGCCTCCTACTTCCGCGTGGATAATGCCCAGCCGCTGGCCGACGGCACATTTTCGATTGGCAAGGCTGTCCTCGGCGCGAGCATCGAGATTCTCGATGACCGTCTGCAAACCGTAAAGGACGGCGAGACAGGCGAAATCTGCATCTTCGGCAACGGCATCTCCCTCGGATATCAGGGTGATGTGCCTGAAAATGCCAATTTCACCACGATGCCCGATGGTCGTCGCGTCTATCGCAGTGGTGACCTCGGCTATGTGCTGCCCGACGGAAATCTGGCCTTCCTCCACCGTAAGGACAAGCAGGTGATGATTATGGGCAAGCGTGTGGAGAGCGATGAGGTGGAGAAAGTTCTGTGCGACCAGCGGGAGGTGGAGACCGCCGTGGTGTGTCCGCAGACCGACACCGACGGGCTGTCGTACCTTGTGGCCTATGTCGTACCTCGCAGCAAGCGGTTCAGCCTAAATAACTTGAAACGCTCTCTGGCCGACCATCTCACGTCGTTTATGATTCCTGAGTTCTTTGTCACCATGCCCTCGCTGCCGATGACTCCCAACGGCAAGGTGGACCGTCGCGCTCTGCCCGTTGTGAGAAAGGAGGGACGGCTGTATGCATAACGACATCACCATTCGTCAGGCATCGCTCGATGACCTTGACCTTTTGATTCAATGGCGCATGGAGGTGCTGCATTGCGTATTCTCCATCCCCGCCGATGCTGACTCCGCCGAACTCCGCCAGCAGAATATCGACTACTACCGCAAGGCATTGGCGAATGATAGTCATATCGCCTGTTTCGCTGAGGAGGATGGAGAAATCGTGGGCTGTGGTGGCTTGTGTCTCTACGATGAGATGCCGTCGCCTGACAATTCCACCGGTCACTGTGCTTATTTGATGAACATCTACGTCCGTCCTGAGCATCAGGGGCACGGCACGGGCAAGTTCATTGTCCGCTGGCTCGTGGGCGCAGCACTCTCCCGTGGCATCAAGAAAATCTACCTCGAAACTTCTGAGGCTGGCCGTCTGCTCTACTCGGTTCTCGGCTTCAGCGACATGAAGGATATGATGCACCTTTCTTTCCAATAAATTTTGTAATCAATATGAAACAGAATATAGAGATTGGCGGGCGTGAGTGCCTGCTGTATATCGAGGGCAATGAACCGAAAGCGTTGCTCATCCAGACGTTGGGCGCACAGGAACGTGGAAGCATTGACAGCGAAGTGGAGATGATTCGGAAAATGACAGGCACGCCGTTCGTGATGGCAGACTTTGCCATAGGCGACTGGGAGGTGGAACTCACCCCGTGGCACGACCCAGCCGTATCGAAACGTCAGGCTGTTGGCGAACATGCGGGAGAGTCGCTCCGTTATATCACAGAAGAATTGATTCCTTATTTGCATCAGGAATACGGCGAGATTCCCATTGTCTTAGGCGGCTACAGCCTTGGCGGTCTCTTTTCCCTTTGGTCAGGCTTTGAGTCCGATTGCTTTGCCGCCATTGCAGCGATGTCACCCTCGGTGTGGATTGCAGGATGGCAGGACTATGCCATCCAGCATCTCGTCAAGTCACCCTATGTCTATCTCAGCCTTGGCGACCGTGAAGAGCATACCCGCGACAAGGCAATAGCACAGGTGGGCAATAACATCCGTTGGGAGCATGAGCGCCTGAAGCAGACGCTCGGTTCCGACCACACGACGCTGGAATGGAATACGGGCAATCATTTCGTGGATGGTGCCCGCCGTACCGCCAAAGGCTTCGCATGGTGCATTGACAAGGTGTGCCAAAGATGAGCCAGATGTGGAATCTGTGGCATGGATGCCATAAGAAGAGTGAAGGTTGTCAGCACTGCTATGTCTATCGGCGCGATGCAGAGTTTGAGAAGGACTCGAACGTGGTGCATAAGACAGCCTCGTTCAACCTGCCGTCCGTCGTGACCGTCAAGGACAGTGGAAGGTGTCACCAGGCACGCTGATGTGGACGTGTTTCACATCAGACTTCTTCATCGAGGAGGGCGATGCTTGGCGCGAAGATGCTTGGCTGATGATTCAGCGTAGGAGCGATCTGCACTTCTACATCGTCACTAAGCGGCCAGAGCGGATAGTCAGTTTTTTGCCAGAGGATTGGGGCAATGGCTATGAAAATGTCACCATCTGCTGCACAATGGAGAATCAGAAACGTACAGACGAGCGACTGCCCATCTTTCGTGAATTGCCTATCAGTCATAAGGCTATCATCTGTGAACCGCTGTTGGAGCGTATTGACTTCCGTGGTGGTCTTGGCCTGTGGGTAGAACAAGTGACGGTTGGTGGAGAGTCGGGCCGTGATGCCCGTGTGTGTGATTATGACTGGGTGCTCGATATTCGCAGCCAGTGCGTCGAGTCAAATGTTCCATTTCATTTCAAGCAGACGGGGGCGTTGTTCCGAAAGGATAGCCGTCTGTATCGCATCCCCCGTAGTCTGCAGATGGCGCAAGCCCGGCGTGCCAATATCGGGTTCCAGACAAGTCATATTGCAGGGAATCATCAATAGTCCCGAAAAGTGACATTTCAGTCGCTGTTTGTCTTGCAATGGTATGGGGAAATTGTCGTACCTTTGCATCGTCAAAAAGTAAGAAACAATATGGTGAAGATACAAGAAATTGAAGTGAAGTTGGTGATGACGAAGTCGAACCTGCCGGTGGCCGACTTCTCGGTGAATCCCTACGTGGGCTGTCTGCACGGCTGTAAGTACTGTTATGCCTCGTTTATGAAGCGGTTTACGAACCACCCGGAACCGTGGGGCGAGTTCATAGATGTGAAGTACTGGCCAGAGATTAAGAATGTCAAACGGTATGCAGGCAAGGAAGCCTTCTTCGGCTCCGTGACCGACTGCTACCAGCCGCACGAGGCTAAGTATAAGCGCACCCGTGCCTTGTTGGAACAGCTTCAGGGCAGTGGCATCAGCGTGAGCATCGCAACGAAGTCGGACCTTGTGTTGCGTGACCTTGACCTCATCAAGACCTTTCCCCATGCCCGTGTGTCGTGGAGCATCAACACGCTTGACGAGTCGTTCCGCCGCGAGATGGACGTGGCCGTCAGCATCGAGCGCCGCCTGGATGCCATGCGCCAGTTCTACGAGGCTGGCGTAGAGACCACTTGTTTCATCTCTCCGATATTCCCCGGCATCACCGATGTCGAAGCCATCATCCGCAAGGCCAAAGACTGCTGTAACCTCGTTTGGCTGGAGAACCTGAATCTGCGTGGCGACTACAAAGGCAAGATTTTCGCGTGGATTCACGAGCATCACCCCGAACTGGACCAGCTCTACCATGACATCTACACGAAGAAAGACCGCTCCTACTGGATGCAACTCGACATGCAGATGCGTGCCTTCTGCGAGGCTGAGGGACTGCCTTACGTTCGCAACGACGACTCCGTGCGCTCCCGTCATGGCCAGCCGCCGGTGGTGGTGAACTATTTCTTCCACGAGGAGATCGTGAATAGGGGGAAATAAGAAGCATTTCATCATCGCAACTTAATTTCATCGACTTGCGAAAGCAGAAACGGCAGACGGTTTGATCTTTTTCTTTTCGTCGAAGACTGTTTTATCAGTCAAAGGAAAAGGTGAGCGAGAGGGGAGGGAACAATGGTGCTTGGTACTTCCTCAGAAAAAAGAGAAATACAGATCCAGGAAGCTCATACCGGACAAGTTTAGGTTTACGTTTACCCATGTATATATACATGAACCTATAAACTGAAAATACAAAACTCAATCATCATGTTCAGAGTTTACTTTACCTTAATTATATATAAGAAC
>R23__coassemble_979_pt1 | contig 15517 bp, 11 predicted proteins | sample R23__metabat2_high_PE_006 | metagenome-assembled genome bin R23
CAGCTACATTATCATTATAAAGGGCATATTCACCAGTCCTTGTATTATATCCTACAACATATATTGTATCTTCTTTATTCAAAAATCCAATAGTACCAGGTTGTGCGATATAATCACGTAAATTGCCTATTTGACGTTTTAATTCTCCATTTAATGCTTTTTGTTTAATGTCGCTCCTTAGTCTTTCTTCAACTTCCAATCTTTTTGCTTTTATAAGCGCTTGAACGTCATCGCCCAATGCATTAGACAGTTTTTTTAAGTTTTTTTCTATTACATCAAATGGTATTTCATTTGAATCGTAGTATCCAACGAAATCATAGGTTTCCACAATAAAATGATTCCAACCATTTTTTCTTTTAAACGCATGAATAATCACAGTGTCACCAACACCTACACGTTTGTATTCTGGGCTTAACCCTTTATCACTCTGAATATTAATGGATTTTAAAGTAGTTGTTTTAATGTGTTGTGCTTGAACTAATGATGCACAAGTCAATAACACCAAAAAAAGATATAATTTCATAATTCAAGCCAATTAAAGTTAATTGTTTTTTTAAGATAGTCATGTAAAACAACTATTGATTTAAATTAGAATTAGGGCATAATTCTAACTGGAAATTATCAGTCTTTTACAAGCGCACCTTCGGTAGGTTGTCCAATAGGCGTGCTGAGCAGTTTGTACATTTTCAGTTCCTTGCCAACCTTCGAGAATGCCCAGGCGATGACGCTCATGTCGTCGATGAAACCGCCGACGATGAAGTCGGGAATGGCATCGATAGGGGAGACGAGGTAGATGATGGCAGCCACGATGACGGTCAGGTTCCACACCTTGTAGCCTTTGTAACGGCCGGTGGCGACGTCACGTATATAGGCACAGAGCAGGAGGACGTCGTCGCGCATGTCCTTGACGTTGCCTTTCTTCTTGGTGACATAACTGACAGCCTCGCCGGCGAGTGCGAGCAGTTTCATGTTGTCGCCCACGAACTTTTGGGCGAGTTTGAGCCATGCGGCCTTGCTGATTTGCTTCTTTACAGTTCCCATTTTGATGTAAGGTTTTGAGGTTAGACGTTATTTTTGTCGGAATAAAGAGAGTAGGGGGTGCTGAAATCTAACAGTCCTGCGCTCATTTCCCGGTTTTCATTTTCAGTGTGGCAGACTTCAGCCCGTCGGCGGTGGCGGTGAGGACAACGCTGCCGGGTTCGCGGCTGGCTCTGAGGATGCAGAGCGCCGAACCCTGGTAGAGACGGCGATGGTCTGTCACGTTGAGTTCGTCGCTGTCGTGGTTGCCGCTCGAAAGGGCCACGAGCGAGGCAGGCCCGGCAACGCTGAAGTGTACGTCCTGCGTGGCGTCATAGACGCGACGGCCTTTCGAATCGACGGCCCACACGCGGATGTGCTGCAGGTCGAGTCCGTCGGCACGCCAATGGGCATTGTCGGCTTCGAGACTCAGACGAACGGCCTGGCCTGTGGTTTCGAGTTGATGGCGGCAGACTTCGCGACCGCCGTTGCGACCGATGGCGACGATCGTTCCTTCGGCATAGGGCACGTCGGTCCACACCACTTTGTTGCGCTGCTTGGGGTCGTGCTTGTTGTTCTGCTTGGTGCCGAGACTGCGACCGTTGAGCAGAAGTTCGACCTCGTCGCAGTTGGTGTAGGTGTGCAGCGTGAGGCGGCTGCCGGCGGGCTGGTTCCAGTTGTGCGTCAGGCGTGCTCCGCCTTGCCGTTCACCGTTCCATTCTTCCAGCCGTGCCGTCTCGAACACACCGATGTGCACCAGCGGTTCGTCGCTGAAATAACTGCGCAGGAACCATGCGTTCGGCTTCGGTTCGAGCGCAATGTCGAACACGCCGAGGTTCCAGCCCTTGGTCGGCCATCCCTGGCTCTCGCCCAGATAGTCAATCATGCCCCAATAGGCGAGTCCGAGCACCTTGTTCAGGTCCATCTCATACCAGTTAGGACCCATCATCGCGTTGTTGGCCTCGCTCTGGTAGAATATCATGTTCGGGAAACGACGGCCGTCGCCAGGGAAGTACATGTAGCGGTAGTTGTAGGCGGCGATGTCGGTCTCGAAGACCAGCGGAGCCGGCAGGGAGTCGGTGTCGAGGCTGCGGCCACGTGGGTGCATGGCGACGGTGACGGGACGGGTCGGGTCGTAGCGTCGCAACAGTTCGCGTTGCAGGCGGTAGGGCGTCACGCCCCAGTCGGCGTAGGCCTGCTCCCAATAGGTCTGCAGTTCGTTGCCCAGGCTCCAGACGATGACGCAGGGATGGTTGCGGTCGCGACGTATCCATTCGGGCACATCGTGCTGCCAGAGTTCCTCCCACGAACGACGTCCGCCGCAGTATTGCTTCAACCACTTGTCATAAAGTTCATCGACCACGAGGATGCCATACTCGTCACAGAGGTCGAGCAGGCTCTCGCTGTAGGGATTGTGCGAGGTGCGGATGTGGTTGAAACCGAACTCCTTGAGCAGTTGGATGCGTTTCTCGATGGCACGCGGATAGGCGGCGGCACCGAGGGCGCCGAGCGTGTGGTGGTTGGCAATGCCTTTCAGCAAAACTTTCTTTCCGTTGAGTTTCAGACCGAACTCCGGCGAAAATTCCACGGTACGGATGCCGAAACGCTCCTTGACCACATCGGCCACGCTGCCGTCGGGGCGCAGCAAAGAGACCTCGGCGGTGTAGAGATACGGGTCTTCACAACTCCAGAGGTGCGGCTGCAGGAGCGTGAGACTGTCCAAAAGATATTCGTTGGTTTTCTGCCGTGCACGATAGACAGGACGGCACTGCACATCCTTTACGACATTGCCCTGGCGGTCGAGGATACGAACGCGGAAGTCCAGGTTCTTGGTCTTCGAATCGAACGGCACGGTACACTCTGCCTGGATGGTCACCAATGCCTTGTCGGCAGCGACCTGCGGCGTGAGAATCTGCAAGGGATGGCGGGTGAAATACTGCCGTGCATCGGTCGTCACGAAGTGGACGTCGCGATAAAGTCCGCCACCGGTGTACCAGCGCGAATTAATCTCTTTCTGTGTGTCGGCACGCACCGCCACCACATTCTTTTCGCCAAACTTCAGCCGTTTCGTCACGTCTATTTCGAAGCCGAGGTAGCCGTAGTCCGTACCTCCGACCCGTTCGCCGTTCAGATACACATCGCCCACCAGCATGATGCCCTCGAAGTCGAGCAGGATGCGGCGGCCACGGAGCGAGTCGGCGGGTGTGAACGTCTTGCGATACCAGCCAGACCCCATTTCCTTAAAACCGCGGGCAGAGAGTCGGCTCTTACGGTTCGCACCAGGGTCGCTCGTGTCGGCACGTTCGTCGGCCGAGGGTGCTACCCACGGTTGCTCAATCTGAAAGTCATGGGGCAGGTCAACGTCGCGCCATCCGCTGTCGTCAAAGTCGCGTGACTCAGCACCCTGCACATCACCTGCATGAAACTTCCATCCGAAGTTCCACAATTCCGACGTGCGTGGCTGGGCATGGCACACAACAGCCACCAATACGAGCAAGGCGAAAAGAAGCGATTTTTTCATGAGAATAAGCCGAATAGTTTTGCGTCAATCATATCGGTCACCTTCTGGAAATCCAGCGGATTTTCGCCGAACTTCACGTTATCGCCGTCGATGATGATGAGCGGTCCCTTGTACGTCTCAATCCAGCGTTCGTACAAGTCGGACAGACCCTGCAGATAGTCGAGGCGGATGGTCTGTTCATACTCGCGGCCACGCTTCTGAATCTGCTGCACGAGGGTAGGGATGCTCGAGCGGATGTAAATCATCAGGTCGGGCAACTTCACCAGCGACATCATCAGATCAAACAAGTCGCTGTAGTTGGCAAAGTCGCGGTCGGACATCATCCCCTGATTGTGCAGGTTGACTGCGAAGATGCGTGCATCCTCGAAAATCGTGCGGTCCTGAATGATGTACTTCGACTCCTTGGAAATCTCGACAACTTCCTTGAAACGCTTGTTCAGAAAGTAAATCTGAAGGTTGAACGACCAACGCGCCATGTCGGCATAGAAGTCCTCCAGATACGGATTGTTGTCCACAGGTTCGTAGCGCGGCTCCCAGCCGTAGCGCTCGGCCAGCATCCGTGTCAGTGTGGTCTTGCCACAACCGATATTTCCAGCAATTGCGATGTGCATAATATATATGTATTAGATTATTCGGCAGGGAAGAGACCGTAGAGCAGGCTGTCAATCTTGTTCAGGATGTCGGCCAGATCTTGTTCGTTGTGCAGATAGTCGATGTTGTCAACGTCGATGGTCAACACACGGCCTTTGTATTGCTTGTAGATAAACTCGTCATACAGCGCGTTTAGGTTCTCCAGATACTCCAACTGAATGGCCTGCTCGTATTCACGACCACGCTTCTGGATGTTCGCCACCAGATGCGGCACCGACGAGCGCAGGTAAATCATCAAGTCGGGAATCTTCACCAGCGACATCATCAGTTCGAACAACTCCATGTATGTCTGATAGTCGCGGTCGGACAAGTTGCCCATGCGCCAGTTGTTCGCCGTGAACACATACACACCCTCGTAAATCGAGCGGTCCTGGATGTACGTCACGCCGTCGTCCTGAATACGCATCAAATCCTTGAAACGGTGTCGCAGAAAGAACACCTCCATGTTGAACGACCAACGCGGAATGTCCTTGTAATAGTCGTCAAGGTACGGATTGTCGTCGACCTGCTCAAAAAACGGCGTCCAGCCATAGTGCTCGGCCAGCAACGTCGTCAGCGTCGTCTTTCCGCTCCCCATATTTCCGGCAACAGCGATGTGCATATCACGAGTGTTATTCAGTTTCGTTGCAAAGGTACGAATAAGTGAGCGGAATTAAAAAGAAAAAATGCAATTTTTTATTTCAATTCCCGAACGAAAGTACCTTCGGCCGCAGGCCAAAAGTACGATGAAACGAGCGGAATTAAAAAGAAAAGGGCACAATATAGGGACTGACCCATTGTTTTTTGATGGAAGACTATGGCAGGTGTGGGGAACTCCGCCCCAGATAGGGGAGGTGCCCCGGAGGGGCGGAGGGGAGAGAAACTTCATTCCCATCCACACCGCAGTCGAAATAAATTTCGTCCGCAGATGAAATAAATTTCGTCCGCAGTCCAAATTTATTTCATCCACAGACCAAATTCTCCCCCAAAAACTTGTAACTTTGCACCGCGAACAAATGTCAAGACAACAACCCATTTTTACATAGAAAACAGACGATGAAACAAACAGAAGTCGTAGCCGCCATCATCCGCGATGCCGACGGACGCATCTTTGCCACCCAGCGCGGATACGGCGAATGGAAAGACTGGTGGGAATTTCCCGGAGGAAAGATGGAACCGGGCGAAACACCCGAACAAGCCCTTCACCGCGAAATCCGTGAAGAACTCTCGGCCCGAATCAGCATCGGCCCCCTGCTCTGCACCGTCGAATACGACTATCCCACCTTCCACCTCATCCTCCACTGCTACCTCTGCACCCTGCAGCACAACCAGATGCACCTCAACGAACACGAAGCCGCCCGGTGGCTCCGCCAGCACGAACTCGACACCGTTAAGTGGCTCCCAGCCGACAAAGACGTCATTGAAAAACTGAAAAACCTCTGAAGCACCCCCACAGCCGGCCCATCACGCCCTATGCTTTTGATATTCCTTAGTCCCCTTATTTTCATGAAGTTAAGGCGGAGCCAGCGTGCCAAGTAGTACAAACAATTTTCTTTTGCACGATTCGTTTCCCTATAAAAAAGCCTTTCCCACAAAAAACAAAAAAAGAGCAATACAACGGCAAATTGTTTGCATAACCAAAGGTTATTCAAGAGAAAAAGTGTAACTTTGTAGCCAAGAAAAGACATAATTTATAAAGACCATTATGGCTAAGAAGAAAGCTACTGGAAAAGGTGAACCTAAGGATGTCGCAAAATGCGACACCCTTAGATAGAGGTTGTCACAAATTGTGATAACTATGTCATTAGGCTGATTAAGAATAACGTATAATAGTTATATGGCAAAGAAAAAGAACGAAAATACGACCTCGATAGGATTTGAAGAGGTGATTTGGCGAGCAGCCGACAAACTGCGTGGCAACCTGAATGCCTCGGAGTATGAGGGTGTGGTGCTCGGGCTGATTTTCCTGAAGTACATCAGCGACAAGTTTGAAGTGAAGTTCAAGGAACTGTCAGAAGATGAGTATGCCGATGTGGAAGATAAAGATGAGTACGAGGCCGATGGTGTGTTCTTCGTACCGCAGGAAGCCCGATGGAATGTCATCAGCCTATCAGCACATACACCTGAGATTGGACGCATCATCGACGATGCGCTGCAGGCCATCGAGCGTGAGAACCCGAAGTTGAAGGGTGTGCTGCCTGGCAACTATGCCCGTCCTGAGTTGGACAAGCGCAGGTTGGGCGATGTGGTTGACCTCTTCTCTAACATCGAGATGTATGCCTCTGGCGAAGAAAAAGACCTTTTGGGGCGCGTCTATGAATACTGCCTACAGAAATTCGCTTCGATGGAAGGCAAGAATGCCGGCGAGTTCTACACGCCAAGTTGCATCGTCCGCACCATCGTGGAGATATTGCAGCCCTTCCAAGGCCGTGTCTATGACCCCTGCTGTGGCTCCGGCGGTATGTTCGTGCAGAGTGCCAAGTTTATCAAGAACCACCAGAAGGAACTGTCCGGCATCAGCGTTTATGGTCAAGAAGCCAATCCCAGCACCTGGAAGATGGCGCACATGAACGTGGCTATCCGTGGACTGGAGGCTAATCTCGGACAGTCGTATGCCGACACATTCTTCAACGACCAGCACCCCACGCTGAAGGCCGACTTCATCATGGCCAATCCGCCGTTCAACCTCAGCGACTGGGGAGCAGACAAACTGGAGAAAGACCCACGCTGGAAGTTCGGACTGCCACCTGCTGGCAACGCCAACTTCGCTTGGATGCAGCATATGATTCACCACCTCTCCCCTACGGGGCGTATCGGTCTGGTGCTGGCCAATGGTGCTTTGTCTTCACAGACAGGTGGCGAGGGTGACATCCGTCAGCGCATCATCGAAGCCGACTTGGTGGAGGGCATCATTGCTCTGCCGTCGCAGTTGTTCTATTCTACGGGTATTCCCGTGTCACTCTGGTTCCTGACACGCAACAAGCAGCTGCCTGGCAAGACACTCTTCATCGATGCCCGCCAGATGGGTACGATGGTGACTCGTGCCGTGCGAGAGTTGCAGCAAGACGACATCGCCCGTATTGCAAACACCTTCGAGCAGTTCCGTAGTGGTACACTTGAAGACGAGAAGGGCTTCTGTGCCGTGCGTACCATCGACGACATCAAGGCGCAGGACTTCATCCTTACGCCAGGTCGCTATGTAGGTATAGCCGAGCAGGAAGACGACGGAGAGCCGTTTGAGGACAAGATGAAGCGGCTGACATCAGAACTGAGCGGTCTCTTTGAACAAAGTCATCAGTTAGAGGAAGAAATCCGAAAGCAACTGGGCAGCATCGGCTTCAAGATTTAAAGCGCAATACATATTCTTCGCTATTATTGTATAACAACATAATATCGGAGAACAATGAAAGAGAAACTAATTTTAGAAATCAGCAATGCAATGACAGACATTCTGAGTGTTGAACAATTAGCGAAACTGAATGGCGTACTGCTGAAGACCATCAGCAAGTACACCGTCAGTATGGGCGAGGAACAGGCACCATCGTTGGCTACGTCCAACGAAACGCTGTTGAAGGCTTTCCTCTCTGCCAAACAGGTGGAGGGTTGCAGCCACCCCACCATTCGCTATTATGGCAACACCATTAAGCAGCTTGCTGATAACATGCCCAAGCGGTTCACTGACTATACCACCGAGGATATACGTGCTTATCTGGCTGTGTTCCAGCAGAAGCACAACGCCACCAAGGTTACGGTCGATAACGTGCGCCGCATCTTCTCTTCGTTCTTCTCTTGGCTCGAAGAGGAGGACTACATCCTGAAGAATCCTGTGCGACGCATCCACAAGGTGAAGACAGGTACTCAAGTCCGTGAGGTGCTTTCCGACGAGTCGTTGGAGAGCATCCGTGACACCTGTACCCACTCCCGTGACCTTGCCATAATCGATCTTCTGGCATCTACGGGGATGCGTGTGGGCGAACTGGTGAAGCTCAACCGCGAAGACATCAACTTCACGGAGCGTGAATGTGTGGTGTTTGGAAAAGGCAACAAGCAACGCATTGTCTATTTCAATGCCCGCACCAAGATACACCTGCAGCAGTACCTAAATGAGCGCAGCGACCAGAACGAGGCACTGTTCGTGTCGCTCAACGATCCGGAGAAGCGGTTGCAGATTTCCGGCGTAGAGGTTCGGTTACGCAAGATTGGTCGCGAAGCCAATGTGCCGAGAGTGCATCCGCACAAGTTTCGTCGCACATTGGCTACAATGGCCATCGACAAGGGAATGCCCGTGGAGCAAGTTCAAAAGCTCTTGGGGCATGTAAAGATAGATACTACCATGCACTACGCTATGGTGAGTCAAAACAACGTAAAACTTTCTCATCGACGCTTCATTAGCTGAGTCTTTTTCAAAAAGCCATGCTGAGAGGGAGCTAAGAGCAGAAAACAAATATGTAAATTCTCATTTATGGAAGAGTGGAAAGAATATAAATTGGGAGAGATAACCAACATGAAAAATGGAAAGAAACGTCCACATAACAATGGAGTCTTTCCTGTTTATGGTGGAAATGGTATCATGGACTATTCCGATACTTATAATGCAGAAAATGCAATTATAGTTGGACGAGTCGGTGCATATTGTGGATGTGTTTATAAATGTGATGGCAAATGCTGGGTCTCTGATAACGCAATTTCTGTATCTGCAAAAGAAATCGTTGATATTCATTTCCTTTATTATCTCATGACTTCACTTGATTTCCATCACCATCACATAGGCGGGGCACAACCGTTGATGACGCAAGATATTATCGGTGATTTTACTGTGTCAATACCTCCAATGCCGGTTCAATACCAGATTGTACAAATCCTCAAATCTCTTGATGACAAAATTGAGATGAACAGACGGATAAATGATAATTTAGAGCAACAGGCACAAGCGTTGTATAATTCGTGGTTCGTTGACTTTGAACCATTTAGAGGCAAAGGAATTATTGAAAACGAATTCGGAGAAATTCCTCAATGCTTATCAACGACATATATTTCAGAGATACCTCACACTTTAGAAACAGGTAGAAGACCCAAAGGTGGTGTAGGAGAATTGAAATCGGGAATTCCGAGTGTTGGCGCAGAACATGTAAAGGGAATGGGTAACTATGACTATTCGAAAACGAAATATATTACAGAAGCATATGCATCAACTCTTAAAACAGGAAAAGTAAATGGCTATGAGTTGCTTATTTATAAGGATGGTGGCAAGCCTGGTTACTTTATTCCTAATTATTCCATTTTCGGCGAAGGTTACCCATTCGATGATTGCTATTTGAATGAACATGTGTTCAAGCTTGATTTTGGTGACAAAGGCTACAATGCATTCTGCTACTTCTTTTTTAAGACGGATGTTGTAATGAATTATCTTAATGCCCAAGGGGGCAAGGCCGCCATTCCTGGAATTAATAGGCAGGATATTGAAAATATCTTGATATACTCTCCTCAGAATGACTCGGTTAAAGAATTCGGTAAATTGGTTTTACCTATGATAAAAAAGGTTCTCATAAACTGTAAAGAATCTCATCGTATCGCTGTGCTTAGGGATATACTCTTGCTAAAATTGATGTCGGGAGAGTTGAATGTTGAAAAAGTAAACGTGTAAATTCTCATTTATGGAACTATATAAAAAGCATATATCAGACTTAGGAAGGATAGTAACAGGCAAAACTCCAAGGACATCCAATGCTGAGAACTATGGTGGCAACATCCCATTCTTGACACCATCAGATGATTTGTCCGGTAAGTTTGCGCCCCAAACCGTGAAGACAATCACCGAAGAGGGATTAAGCGAAGTAAAGAACTGCCTCCTTCCCTCTAAGTCGGTATGTGTTAGTTGTATCGGTTCCGACTTAGGAAAAGTGGTTATAACAAATGTGCCAACAGTCACAAATCAACAGTTTAATTCGATAATTCCTACAGAAGAGAATGACATCGACTTCATCTATTATCTGATGACGATTGTAGGTAAACGCCTGAACTTTCTTAGCAAAACTTCAACGGCTGTACCTATCATCAACAAGTCAACCTTTGCTGATTTCGAAATAGAAGTTCCCTCTTTGGAGAATCAACGTCGAATCGCAAAGATCCTCTCATCCCTCGATAACAAAATAGAGGTAAACAGACGGATAAATGATAATTTCTATTACCAAAAGCTGCTTGAAATCATCTACATTTGGATGATAACCTCACTCATAAATGATAATTTAGAGCAACAAGCACAGACTCTGTTCAAGTCATGGTTCGTGGACTTTGAACCTTTCAAAGATGGTGGGTTTGAAGAAACTGAGCAAGGGATGATTCCTAAAGGATGGAAAGCTGGTTCACTTGAAGATATAACTACGCAAAAGGCTGAAAGAGTTGGAGAAAGAGAAGATGTGAAAGTGTTGTCCCCAGTAACAACTGGACAGCTGATGCTATCAGAGGAGTATTTTACCAAACAAGTATTCAGTGAGAGTATTGCCAAATATAAAGTCGTTGAGAAAGGAGATTTTGCATACAATCCTGCTCGTGTCAATATTGGGTCTCTAGGCAGAAACAATTACGACTTTGATGGATGTGTAAGCCCTGTGTATGTTGTTTTCTCGTGCAAAGATGGGTATGCTCACTTGTTTGACTTATATAGAAAAACAGAAAAGTTCAAGACCGAAGTGAATCTTCGAGCTATAGGCGGTGTAAGACAATCCTTGAATTACAAGGACTTCGCCTTTATTCAATGTATTATACCACCTTTATATGTCGTAGAAGAGTTCAATGCTATATATGACCATCTTCTAGTAATGCAAAGGCTTACAGGTGAAGAATGTGACAGACTCGCCCAACTCCGCGACACCCTCCTTCCTCGCCTGATGACCGGCGAACTTAAAGTAAACGAAATAGAAAACGCGATATGAGTATTAACCAATTCACAGAAGACAGCTACGAGCAGACGCTGATAGACCTGTTCAAGCGAATGGGCTACCAGTACGAGTGCGGCTACGACGTGGAACGAGACTTCCGCGAACCGTGGTATGTGACTGATCTGCATCAATCATTGCGCAAGCTGAACCCGAAAATGAACGAGGAGGTGCTGACAGAGGCTTACCGCATCGTGACCCATGTGAACGAGGGTACGCTGGAGCAACGCAATGAGCAGATGATGGACTACCTGCAAAATGGTGTGGAGGTGAAGTATGTGGCCGATGGTCGTAACCAGACGGCATTGGTCAGGCTCATTGACTTCGAACATCCCGCGCAGAACCTGTTCAAGGTGTGCAACCAGTGGCGCGTCGTAGAGAAAGAGAGGATACGCTGCGACATCGTTGTCTTTGTGAATGGTCTTCCGCTGGTGGTGATAGAACTGAAATCGCCTGCCAACGATCATGTGGAGGAAGACGATGCTTATCTGCAAATCAAGCAGTATCAGCAGAAATGTCCCTCGCTGTTTGTCTTTAACGCTTTCTCCGTGACCAGCGACATGCTGACCACCAAGGCCGGAACACTCACCGCCAAGCAGAACCGCTATATGGAATGGAAGAGCCGTGATGGTGTCTCTGAGTTGGCAGAGGTCATTGACTATGAGACATTTTTTGAAGGTATATTCCGCAGGGAGAGGTTGATTGATATACTGCAAAACTTCCTGTGCTTCGACCACAAGGACGGACGCACTGCAAAGATTATGGCTGCCTATCATCAATATTTTGCTGTAAACAAGGCTGTTGCAAAGACTCACAAGGCTGTTGGTGGTAATGGAAAGATTGGTGTGTTCTGGCATACCCAGGGCAGCGGAAAGTCGTTATCGATGGTTTTCTACGTACATAGGTTGATTCAGCAGTTCCCGCAGTGTACCATTGTTGTCGTAACCGACCGCAACGACCTAGACCAACAACTCTATGAGCAGTTTGCAGGTTGTCAGAAGTTCCTCCGTCAGGAACCACAGCGCGTAGGCTTTGACCTGAACGAAAAAGGCAAGCTGACCAAGACTGCCGGACGTGAAGACTTGGTGCACAAACTGAAAGACCTGCAGACAGGAGGCATCATCTTCACGACAATACAAAAATTCGAGGAGGGAACAGGCTTGTTGTCGGAACGAGAAAATATCATCGTCATCACCGACGAAGCCCACCGCTCACAATATGGCGATGAACATTGGGATGTGAAAGCCGAGCGCATGAAGAAAGGCTATGCATTGCTGATGCGTGAGGCTCTGCCTCATGCGTCGTTCATCGGTTTTACGGGTACGCCTATTTCTGAGGCTGATCGTGACACCAAGGAGGTGTTCGGCGACTACATCGATGTGTATGACATGACACAAGCCGTGGAGGATGGTGCCACACGTCCTGTCTATTACGAGAGTCGCGTGGTCAATCTGAAACTGGATGAGGATGTGCTAAAGAAGCTGGATGATGAGTTTGACCGACTGGCAGAAGAAGGTGCTACCGAGGAACAAATCAACAAGGCACGGCAGGATAACAGCGGCATCAAGCAGATACTCTGTCATCCTGATACCATCGACAGCCTTTGCCGCGACATCATAGACCACTACGAAAAGAACCGCCAACAGGAGTTGACGGGCAAGGCTATGATTGTGGCCTATAACAAGGATGCTGCGGTCAAGATATATCGCAAGATACTGGAACTGCGGCCCGAATGGACGGAGAAAGTTCATGTGGTGGCCAGTGCTGCCAATACGGACAAGGAAGAGTGGCACGATGTGATACAGCCCAAGATGAACAAGGAGTATGCAGCCTTGTTCAAAGAAGATGCATCGCCCATGAAGATTGCCATCGTGGTAGACATGTGGCTGACAGGATTCGACGTTCCGTCGCTCGCCACCATGTATGTCTATAAACCCATGAAGGGGCACAACCTGATGCAGGCCATCGCCCGCGTGAACCGTGTGTTCCCTGAAAAAGAAGGCGGCTTGATTGTAGACTATGTAGGTATTGCCGGAGCACTGAAACAGGCTATGCAAGACTATACGCAGCGTGACCGTCAGCAGTTTGGCGATCCTGACATCAACAAGACGGCCCGTGTGAAGTTCCAAGAAAAACTGGAGATTTGCCGCGATTTGCTTTATGGCTTTGACTATAGCGGTTTCTATGCTGGCACAGATCCGGAGAGGGCACAGTTAATAAAAGGTGGTGTCAACTTCATGCTGGCACCACAGCGTGCGGAACAGATGAAGGACTTCATGAAGGAGAGCCAACTGCTGCACAATGCACTGACCCTTTGCCGTTCGTTGGCCGAGCCACAAGAGAAACAGGAAGTGGCCTTCATGGATGCCGTGCGTGTGCTGTTGTCACGTCTGGCTCAGAAAGGGAAGATTACTAAACAGGACATCAACGAGCGCATCAGCCATCTTCTGGAGCAGAGCATCCAAAGCCAGGGTGTCATCAACCTCTTCAAGTCGGAAGGTGCAAATTTCTCACTCTTTGAGGAAGCATTCCAGAAGGAGATTCGGAAGATGAGGGAGAAGAACCTTGCCGTGAAACTATTGGAACGCTTGCTGAAAGAACGCATCCATACGTTTGAGCGTACAAACGTCGTGCAGAGCAAAAAGTTCTCCGACCTGCTGAATATGGCCCTCTCCAACTATCTGAAGGGGATGCTGACTAATGAGGAGGTCATTGAGGAACTGCTGAAGATGGCTGAGGAAATCAAGCAGAACGAGGAAGAAAGCAACAAACTGGGGCTGACCGTGGAAGAAAAAGCCTTCTACGATGCACTGTCATCACCAGAGGGAATCCGCGAGGCTTACACCGACGAGCAGTTTGTGGCACTCACCCGTGAGCTGACAGAGCAGCTTCGCCGCAATCGTACCATCGACTGGAACCGCAAGGAATCGGCCCGAGCGAAGATGCGTGTGTTGGTAAAACGACTTTTGAAGAAATACAAGTATCCACCCGAAGGACAGGAAAAGGCTCTTGAAACGGTGATGGCTCAGTGCAACAAGTGGGCTGACGACGATGAGAACGTCATTGCAGAACCAGAGACGCATATTGTGAAGATGTATCCTCAATTTGAAGAAGATAGTGATATGATGATGGCTGCAGAACCTTTTGAATGCTATAAATGGAATCGCTTTGATCAAAGTATCATTGACTTTTTCGGTGGCGATAAGACCATCCTTGTGGGGTGTGCAAAGAACAAGAAGCAGAAGGAGTGGATTCTCTCGCATAATATATATAATGTGAGGTTGGGTAAGACCAAGGGCTCTATGGAGGAGTATAGAGAAATGTTTGAAAGGACATCTTTGTTAGTACTTTATGATTTTGGAAAACCAGATAAACTATCTGCCTATACTATTACTGGTCATAAGGAGATGGGCAAGGAAGAACTGAAGGCAATAGATTATCCTAACAAGAATCCTCGCAAGAGTTACATGATTTTCTCAATCGACCCACTTAACATGGACTTAAGACATTTAGTTAATCATCATCTTATAGAGAAGTTGATAGAAATAAATCCTGAAAATGACAAGGGAACTCCTGTATTTATTGAGCCATGAAATAGCGGACAAATAAGGACGAGGAATAGAATATGAGTAAATTTGCAAAAGGAGATAAGGCCGTCAGCCAGCTTGCAAACGAGAAAGGTTTCATTATAGAAGTTTTTCCACCTCGTCTGTCACCTCTACGGCCTGACCTATGGCGAAGTCCTCATCATTAACCCAGAGACTCCAATCACAAGAGAAGAATACGAAACAATAAAACTATATAAATCATGAATGATACAGTAAAAGGAATAATTATAGGCATCATTAGCGGTTTAATTACGTCAGGTATTGTCTATGCAATAACGGAAAAGTTCATTTGGAATGTGTCAATGCCATTATGGATATGGTTAGCTATAACAGCAGGGATTGCATTTGTTATATACATTACCCGTATTATCATTACGGAATACCGTGTTTATAATTTTATTTCTGAATTCACTGAAGGGAGATTTGGAGATTCGTATGAATATACATGGAAATTTAAGCGTAGTAAATATGGAGTATATAAAGCATACGGTTATGAAGCTACAGAAATACGTTTGAAAAAGTCTTTGGCGGAAATGAATAATGAAAGGGTGCATACCTTCGGACATGAGGTTCCAGAGGAGACAATCAAGATGATTTTGCAATTATGGCTGGTTGCCTCAATGGATAAGAGAATGGGTGAAAGACTTAAGCCCGTATTGGAGTATTTAAATTGGGTTGAAAATTCACAATATCACAATTTGTTACACTAAACTATATTTTCAAAAAACAAAAAGAATCTATGTCATGGTATTAGATTTTAAGGAAATTCCACAAGCAAATAAAGGAACTGGACTACAAGATACCTT
>R23__coassemble_984_pt1 | contig 15472 bp, 8 predicted proteins | sample R23__metabat2_high_PE_006 | metagenome-assembled genome bin R23
ATTTATGATACTGTCGGTCGTTATTCCTGTTTACAGAGTCGAGCAGACGTTGCGACGCTGTGTCGAGAGTGTGATGACGCAATTGCCGTCGGAGAGCGAGGTGATACTCGTCGATGACGGCAGCGACGATATGTGTCCCATGCTGTGTGACCAACTGGCGGATGACGACCCTCGCATCCGAGTCATTCACCAAGCCAATGCAGGTCTGTCGGCAGCCCGCAATACAGGCATCACGGCCGCTCAGGGCGAGTGGATTACCTTTGTCGACAGCGACGACTGGCTGGAGCCCGACACCCTGCCGCAAGTGATGGCCGAGGTGGAGAAGCACACGGACAGCGACATCGTGGAATATCCCGTCGAGGTTTATGAAGGTGGAAACAACGAGCACCGTCTGACATTCGACGAACACACCTATACCGATGTGGCCGACTACTGGCTCGACGCCCGTGGCTTTCTGCATGCCTACGCCTGGAACAAGGTGTATCGGCGCACGCTCTTTGCCGACATCTGCTATCCTGTGGGCCGACTCTTCGAAGACGTTCCCACCACATTCCAACTGGTGCAGAAGGCACGTGCCATCGCCTTGGTGACCGTGGGATTGTACCACTACATTGCCAATCCGCAGGGCATTACCCTCACCGCCAACAATAAAGACTTCCGCCAGATGCTGGAGTCGCACGTCGATATCTTCAACCAGTTGTGGGGAAAGTTGGGTGCTGAACAGCGCATGCTCCACTACTATGTCCACCTCATCGACATGCAGGTGATGTCCTACGATGCCACACCTGCCTCGTTGCTGCTGCCCACGATTCCATTGCCATGGTCGCTGCTGACCGACAGCGGAATCACCCTGAAGAGCCGAATGAAAGTGCTGATTGTGAAAACATTAGGTCTGAAAACGCTATGCCAAGTTCTCTTCAGATAGAACGGTCGAACACGCCGCCGCTTGTCTCGTTTGTCATCCCGACATACAATGCCGATGTACGCCTTGTGCGCGAATGCATCGAAAGCATCATGGCGGTCGGATTCGGCGAAGGTGAACGTGAAATCATCCTCGTCGATGACGGCAGTGAATCGGTGGATGCGTTGGAGACTCTTGCAAACAAATCTGGGGAAATGGTCCGTCTCGTGCGCAACGACCATGCTGGGGTGAGTGCGGCACGCAATCGGGGCATGGACGAGGCTGCGGGCGTGTATGTGCAGTTTGTCGATGCCGACGATGCGCTGGATGCTGCTCTTTACACTTCGGAACTGCTGCCTCTGCTGCGCAATGAACAGCCCGACGTGCTGACGTTTCAGAATCAAGTACAAAGTACAAAGTACAAAGTACAACGAAGTGATGCGTATGAGACGGGTGTGCTGTATATGCTCGCGAACAATGTGCATGGCGCCTGCTGGAACTATGTTGTACGTCGGGAAACGGCGAAGAAAGTGCAGTTTCCCGTGGGGGTACGATATACGGAAGACGAGCGATGGACGGCGCAGATGCTGCTACGGGCAGGCAAGACGATTGCGACCGATGTGCCTGCCTACCTTTATCGGAAGCATGCGGCTTCGGCGACGGGTAATGTGTCGAAAGAAGTGACGGTGCAGAAGATTGCCGATGCGTTTTCCACGATTGTTTACCTGGATTTTCTTTGTGGCACATTCAACGATACACGGCAGGAGGCCCTGCGCCGACGTGTGTCACAACTCACCATGGATTTTATTTGGAACGTCTGGCAGTGGACACACTCTTTTAGTACGCTGCGCAGGCAGATCAAACTGCTGCGCGAGCGAAATCTCTTTCCGCTGCCACAAAAAAAATATTCTCGCAAGTACGCCATTGTCAGCGCACTTACGAGAATGTGGATTCTGTAGATTTTTACTCTTTATTCCGTTCTTTTCCAGAACACGCGGAGAAGGCCTGCAGCGGCGAAAACGGCAATCATCAGCATGAAGAAGGTACCTATGCGTCCCCCCAGCATGTTGTTAAATGTCATGTCGTCAATGTCGGTGCCGTACATGTTCATCAGAATGACTGAAACCGAATTGTTCAGGATGTGGCAAAACGTCGTGATGACCAGGCTGCGTGTCCGGTAGTAGATGATGCCGAAGACAACGCCCACCATCATGGCAAAGAAAATCTGTGCAGGGTTGCCATGGATGAGGCCAAAGACGAAGGCCGACGTGCCGATGGCAATCCACGGATGGACATCACGGTCGAGCATCGGTTTCATGATTCCGCCACGGAAGACAATCTCTTCACAGATGGGACCGAAAATGCCAATGGCCAACATGCCCCACACCGTGTCGCTCATGCCGACAAACAGTTCCTCGAATTGATTGGGAAGGTCCAGCCACTCGTTGATGATGTCGCTGGCCAGCAGCGTGAACAGCGTGGCGACAATGGCAATGGCGGCTGTCTTCGTGTCACACCCAGTCGTGCTGAACGAACGCTGCAAGCCAAACTGAGGCAGGGCCAAGATGATGACACTGGTAATGATGGAAGATACTAACAGCGTCGGCCCTAACCAAAGAGACATATCGGCATCGGGACTGAAATAAAGGGCGACGCCCATCGGCATGCCGCATAAGGTCTGCACCAGCAGATAGATGCCCAGTGCAATGAGCGGCCATAAGAGTATTTGGATGATGGATTTCATAGGGAGCGTTTAACGTCTGGGACCACGTCCGCCGCCACCAGGACCACGTCTGTTACCACGGTTGGAATTGTTGCTGTTACTGCCCACAGTATTGCCCCACTGGTCTCGTTCGTTGGCGGTGCCGTTGGCATTCTTACCACCGAAGATGTTGAGTTTGTAGATGACACGTACCATGCCGTAACTGTAGATGGCGTTGTACTGCGAGTCGCTCGACATCAAGGCGTTGACGGTACGGCTCACGTTGCTCTGACGGCGCAGGATGTCGTTCCATTCGAACGAAATCGTGAGCGCTTTACCCTTGAGGAACGACTGCGCAACGGCAGCATTCCAGATGAGTTCGTTCGTGTTCATCGAAGCCTGCGAGTAACCACGACGTGAGTTCATGGCAATGTCCGAAGAGAACGACGTGCCCCAGGGAGCGTTGATCTGAACTTCAGCACCATAGGAGAAGTTGTATGTGTTCTGCAGGTTGGTGACCACGTTGTTGTTCGAGTGAGAGTAGTTCAGACTGCCGTTGATGCCAGCCTCGAGCCAGTCGTTACGATAACTGAAACTCAGGTTCTCGTTCACGTTGACGCTCTTCGTTGTTGACTTCACCGAAGAGGGGTTCGACGATGTGCTGACAAAGCCGACGTGGTTATTGTAGCCCAGACGTGTGAAAGAGTTCAACGTGAACTTCTTGTCGGCGTCGAGAGCTGTGTTGAAGCCAAAGCCGAGGCCTGCGTTCCAGTTGCCATTGACGTTGATAGGCTGAGTCGTGCTCACACCCGTGGCTTCGTCATACTCTGTACGGTTCTCAATCGAGTTGCGGGTGAAACCGAAGTTCGCAAAGGTGTAGATGCCGCGCTGGTGTTCAGCATTGTATGTGTTGAAGAACAGGCGGAAGTTTGAGTTGAACGAAGGCTTCAAGCCCGAGTTACCCTTGCGGATGTTGAGCGGGTTGGAGTCGTCGGTAATCTCAAGCAGGTTGGTCATCGAGGGCTGCGAGGTACGTCCCCAGAAGTTGAACTGCAGGTTCGTCATTTCGGTGAACTTGTAGCGCAGATTGGCTGTCGGTGTGAAGTTGAACACGTCGCGCTTCACCTTGGGGTATTCCTTGCCCATGTACTTGTAGTTCAGTACCGAATGCTGCGGCAGCATCTCGACACCTACGTTGAAGTTGTACTTGTCGCGCACCATGCGGAACGTAATGCCGATGGTGTGGTTCATGTTGCGATACTCAGAGAACTGGCTCAGACGGCCGTCGTAAGTCTGCACATGCACAGGGTTGGAGAGCAACTGGTCGAGCGCACCTGCAATGTCGTAGCGGTGCTGCAGCAGAGCGCTGGCCAGGTCGGTGTAGGCCGTCGGGTCGTCGAAGGTGAAAGCATCGCGGTCGCTCTTGTTGTAACTGTAGTTGAAGCGGTAGCTGAACTGCAGGTAAGTGCGTTCGGCGATGGGCTCGCTGTAAGTAGTCTGGATAGAATAGTTACGGCTACGGTTAGGAGTCGTGTAGTAGCGGTTGTTGTCGGTCGGAGTCTGACCAGAAGAGGCAGTGTAGCGAATGGCCGAAGCCGAGAGTTGTTTGCTCTCGCTGTTCGTGAAGCCACCTGTGAGGCGCAGGGTGATGTTGCGTCCCGTGTTGTTCAGTTTGCGGTTCAACTGAAGTTCGCCGTTCATGCCACGGCTGTCCGAGTACGACTGGCTGCGGCTCTTGTTGGTGTTGACAATCATGGCGATGATTTTGTCGATATCAGCGTCGCCGGTAGTTGTCGTGCCAGCTTCGAAGTAACTCTCGGCCTTGTCCATCATTGCATTGTCATAGCTGTTAGGATCTTCGTTGTAAGTTCCGCTTTCGCCCCACGACATACCGCGGTTGCGGCTGTAGCTGGCATTGGGACGGAAGATGATGTTGGTCATCGTGTCGGGTTTCCATTCGAAGCGGAAATCAGCCGAGAGCGACATGTTGCTGCCGTAATTCTGGTTGGTGTTGTTGCTGAACGAACCGAGTTTGCTGACAAAACTCTGTGTGGCCGAATGGCTCCAGGCATCGCTGCCGTCGTAGCGGTGCCACACGTAGCCGCCGCTCTCGAGTTTCTCGTCTGCCGTGATGGTGGCAAAGTTGAAACCGGCTTCCTTGCTGGCGCGCAGACCGCTGCCGCCCCATCCCCAGCCACGTCCGCCACCGCCGCCGAAGCCGCGGTCGCCTACGTTGTTGGCACCCAGCACGAGTGAGTACTGGTTCGAGCCGTTGAAGCGGTTGATGTTGGCACTTGAGCTGTAGCGATGCTCCGTACCTGCAGCACCCTGAATCTGGCCGAACCATCCGTTGTTCATGCCCTTCTTCACGGTCAGGTCGAGCACGGTCTCTTCCTCACCGTCGTCGATGCCCGTCACGCGAGCCAGGTCCGACTTGCGGTCGTAAGCCTTGATCTTGTCGATGATGTTGGTCGGCAAGTTCTTCATGGCAATCGACTTGTCGTTGATGAAGAACTCCTTGCCGTCGACGAGGATTTTCTTTACTTCCTTACCATTGATTTTGATGGTTCCGTCCTCATCCACGGTAGCACCGGGCAGACGCTTCACCAGGTCCTCCAGCACGCTACCTTCACGCAGACGGTAGGCATTGGCGTTGAACATGAGCGAGTCGCCGCTCACCTGTACCTTCGAAGCCTGTGCCGTCACTTCGGCCATGGCGAGCATCTTGGCATCCTCGCTCAGCAGGATGTAGCCGACGTCGTGCGTCTTCTTCTTCTCGTTCGTCAGGTCGACGTTGATGATTTTCGGGCGCAGACCTATGTAGGTGACGCGCAAGATGTACTTGTCTTTCTTTACATTGTTGACGGTGAACACACCCTTCAGGTCGGTGTAGGCACCCGTGACGACGGTCGTGTCCTTGACCGTGCAGACGCTGATGTTGGCACCCGCCACCAATTCTCTTGTTTCTTCTTCAACAATGGTTCCTGTGATACTGATTTTCGACTGTGCCCAGCCTGTTGTCATCGCCGACAGCAGAGCGGTCAGCAGCAGAAGTCTTTTTACCTTCATAATGGTATAAATAAAAAAGGTATATGCGCGTACGCGCGTAATCGTTGATTGTTCTCTCTCTTTCTGACTGCAAAGTTACGAATAAGTTTAATGTTCTTAGACGATTTTGATATTTTACATTTGACATTTAACATTTTTTGTCGTAACTTTGCACGAAATATCCAACAATGTATCTCAAAATGAAGCACATTCTCCTTGTTTTCGCCCTATCATTGTGTTCATTGAATTCGTTTTGTCAGTTCACGCGACTAACGCGCCATCCCGACATCCCCGTCGAGTACGATGCCGTGTTTGTCGATTTGGTGAAGTCACACTTCGGAGGGGTGGTCAAGTCGAGTTACGGCCAGTATTTCGGTCAGATGTCGCCCGACCGAAACGTGTATGGCTATGGCATGTTCTATACCGACCGCGACGGTGAAATCTGCGGACAGTTCCGCAACGGCAACCTGCTCATGGGCATCCGCATGGGTTCGGCCGTCGTCCGTGTAGGCACCGAGGACCACTACACCGCCTACGACCTGCTGACGGGCGAGGCTCAGTACGTCTTTCTGAACGACGAGAAATACAAACTCGACGCCGAGCATTTGGCATCGTGGCGATACATGCAGATTCAGTACAAGAACGGCGACAAGTATGTCGGCGAGGTCGTCGACGGCAAGCGTGACGGATATGGCATCTACTACTATGCCAACGGCAATTTCTACTTCGGTCCCTATCGCGACAACAAAGCCGTCGGCTACGGAGCACTATTCCACACCGACAACCACATTTCGCTGCAGTATTGGGACGGTCCCAAGCCAGAGATGGGCACAGCCGAGCCCCCTGTCGACGATGCACAGCAACAACAAGAAACAGCACCTGTCGAGAAAGTCGAAAAGCCGAAACGACGCGGAAATCCAAACGCCTGGAGCCATTGAGCGGGCGGCCTCTCCCCCGACCCCTCCCCGATAGGGAGGGGAGTTTAACGAGTTAATGATGAAAAAAGGTATTGTCCTTTAACTCCATTTATTTCCTGAATTAGAGCGAACGCGAAATTTGACAAAAAACGCACCGCAGTGCAAATAAAAATGCACTGCGGTGCGCTTATATCTGCACCGCAGTGTAAATAAATTTGCACTGCGGTGTAATTTTTCCTGTATTTACTCCAAAGCATCGAGCAGGATGAAACCGCCCCAATAGAAGGGATTGGCAAAGGGGTGGCTGTCGGGTTTGGCGGCATCGGGGGCATAGTCGCGGACAGCCTTCTGAGCCATGTGCAACGACGCTTGCATGGTATGCCCTTCGGTCAGCCGCTGATAGAAATTCTCCATGAGCATGGCGGTGGCACGGTCGTCCACTTTCCACAGGCTCATGAGCAGAGTCTGGCAGCCTGCTTTCTTGAAACTGCGCTGCAAACCGAAGACGCCGTCGCCCGTGATGGTGCCGAGTCCTGTCTGGCAGGCGCTGAGGACGACAAGGTTGACCGAGCGCAGGTCGGTGCGTGAGATTTCGCGGGCGGTGAGGATGCCGTCGTCGTGGCCTGGACTCACCTCGTGTCCTTGCAGGGCTGCATTGGCGCCTGTGAGCAGCAGGCCTGATCCGAGCAGCATACGGTCCTCGGGATTGTCGTCCTTGCGGTACATCGAGAGGAAGCGCAACTGCTTGCGTTGGACGGTCTGATCGACTTCGCGTTCGGTCCAGTAGAAGCCGTGGGTGGCGATGTGGAGCACTTGTGTGCCGTTGACTCCGAGTTGGCGGAAGGTGTCCTCGGTGCCTTGTCTGCCCGTGTAGAGGGTTGAGTGGATGCCGTGCTGTTGCAGTTGGCTGGCGATGTCGTCGGCCTCGGCGAGGGTGCCTGGCAGGTACTTGACTCCGCCTTGCTGTAAGCTGTCGGGCAGGACGGGCGTTTCGCCCAACACTTGTGTCTGGGTGATAATGACGGGTTCTTCGCCTTCGTCTGGTTGCGCTGCCTGGTCGGTCCTTTCCTGGGGTACTTCGTAGAGCAGACCGCCATAGACAGTGGCTTCGTGTAGCGGCATGTCTTCACGGGGCTTTGCCAGGCAGCGTGTCGATGAGAGTCGGTACATCTGCCAGCGGTCGCCTGTATATCCTTCGTCGTTCCATAGGGGCAGGGCTTCGACGGCGAGGTTGTAGAGTTCGCCTGCCGGCGAGAAGTAGAGGGTGGTCACGCTGTCAAGTTCTTGCTCGAGGGGACGTAGCAGGAGCGTGGCCAGTTGGTCGTTGGTGTAGCGGTTGCGCCGTCGCACACGTTTGAGGGCCTCGTCGCTGGTGACAATGGTGAAGTGGGGGGTGTCGTAGTCGCTGCGAAGGGTGAAGGCGGCATAGTAGGTGGAGTCGGTGGTTGTGTCGCGGAAACGGATGAATTCGACCGACAACTCGCCGGGTTGCAGATGGTCGCGCACGGCTGTCCAGTCGATGCGCAGGTTCTGGGTGTAGTCGCCATAGACCTTGCTCTTCTGCACAAGCACATGTTCTTCGCTGCGGACGATGCGGAAGAGCGAATCGACGTTGAGCGTTCGTTTGGCCACGGGCATCTCAAACTGCTGGCTGAGCAGGCGCCGTGTCTGCTGCAGGCGTTGGTAGCGTTCGGCCAGTTGCAGGTCGCCGCTCTCGAGGATGAGGTTGTGCATCTCAATCTCGCTGTTGAGCAGGATGCCCTTGGCGAGCAGTGTGGCATTGTAGGTGTTCTCGATCATCGCCTGTGTGGGGTGATGGGCGGTCAGTTGTGGCAGGGTGCTGAGATACCAGCGCGAGACGGTGTGCCAATAGAAGGTGCGTTCGGTGGCCGTCAAGTTGACAAACGACAAGAGGATGACGTTCGTATAGCGTTCGGTGGCCCGGATGGCTGCCGACTGGGCTGAGTCGGGCTGTTGGTTGGCATCGTAGTAGAGGGCCAGGCGGCTGAGCGACTGGGCATAGGAGGGATGTCCGACAGAGAGGATGGCTTCGTTGCGATCGACGGCCAGTTCGCCATAGCGCACAGCTGCCTCATAGTTGCCCTCGTGGTAGTAGTAGGCGGCGAGGCTGTTGAGCGACTCTGCATAGTCGGGGTTGTCACGCCCGAGCAGACTGTCGCGAATGACAAACGACAGGGTTCCGAGGCGCAAGGCTTCGCTGGTGTTGCCCATAGCATCCTGATAGTCGGCGAGGTTGCTGAGCGACTGGGCATAGTCGCGTGTCCATCGGCCGCCGCTCTTTTCGTGCAGTTCGAGGGCTTGCTGTCCCCATTCGACGGCATTTTTATAGTCGCCGAGGAAGTAGTAATACTTGGCCAGGTTGTTGACCGACTGTGCATAGTCGGGGTGGTCTCGTCCCAACACTTTCTCGCGGATGTCGAGGGCTTCGCGCCCTTTCTTCACGGCTGCCTGATAGTTGCCCATTCGCGAGTAGTAGCCGGCGAGGTTGCTGAGCGACTGGGCCGTCTCGGGGTGCATCTCGCCGTAGATTTCGCGGCGCAGCTCGACGGCGCGGTTGCCGTAACTGAGCGAACGGTAGTGGTCGCCCTTGTAACTGAAATAGCGTGCGAGATGATTGACCGACTGGGCATAGTCGGGGTGGTGTTTGCCCAGCACACGGCTGCGGATGACAATGGCTTGCTCGCCATACTCGACCGCCTTGTCAAAGTTGCCGCTGCGAGAATAGTAGCCTGCGAGGTTGCTGACCATCTGGGCATACGTGGCATCGTTCTCGCCACAGAGCCGACGACGGATGTCGAGGGCTTCGGTCTCGAGTTGGATGGAACGGCTGAACTGGGATACGTAACTGAGATACTTGGCCAGATGGTTGAGCGACTGGGCATACTCTACGCTGTTCGTGCCAAATAACTTCTTGCGCAGTTTGAGCACTTCTTCGCCAATCTTCACCGCCTCGGGATAATGGCCGGAGCGTGAGTGGTAGCCGCCCAGGTCGAGTAGGGCAGTGGCATACTCGGCCGTCTGCGTTCCTGTGTGGCGTTCGTGGTAGGAGCGCACCGTCTCGCCTTCCTCCAAGGCTTCGTCGAGACGGCCGAGGTAGGAGAGAAACTTGGCATGGCGGCTTAGGGCATGGATATAGCGGGTGCTGTCGGGTGGCTCTGCCGTGCTGTATTGCAGCATCAACTGCTCTGCCGCATGGAGCGAACCGGAGTAGTCGCCTTCGTCGCACATACGCTCCATCTGCACCTCCAACGTGTCGGCGGGAACTTGTGCCAGAACCACTGAAAAACACGGAAAAAATACGGAAAGACACAGAAATACACGGAAAAACACAGAAAATGATTTCCGTGTTTTCTGTTTAAATTCCGTGTATTTCCGTGGTTCCAATTTCCGTTTTTTTCCGTGGTCTCAATTTTCAATTTTTACAGATAAGTGCAACAGCGTAGGCACTGATGCCTTCTTCACGACCTGTGAAGCCGAGACGTTCGGTCGTCGTTGCCTTGATGCTGATGTCATCGACGGGAATGCCCATGACTTCGGCAAGGGTGCGCTGCATCTCGGGAATATGCGGATTGAGTTTGGGACGTTCGGCACAAATCGTCGCATCGATGTTGCCGATGCCATAGCCTTTTTCATGCAGCTGGGCCACGGTCTTGGCAAGGAGAATCTTCGAGTCGATGCCGCTGAATTCGTCGGCAGTGTCGGGAAAATGATAACCGATGTCTCGCAGGTTTGCCGCACCCAGCAGGGCATCGCAGATGGCATGAATCAGTACGTCGGCATCGCTATGGCCTAACAATCCGAGTGTGTGTGGAATGCGAACACCGCCCAGCCAAAGGTCGCGACCTTCGACAAGGCGGTGTACGTCGTATCCTAGTCCGATGCGGGGACTTGTCATTTTTTATTTTTAATTTTTAATTATGAATGATCTTCTTCTCCTCCTTCCCAGCAAGTCATTGATGCCGTCCATGTCGAAGGCGACGGTGAAGCGCAGCGTCTGGTCGAGCGGGTTTGACTGGGCTGCCGAGATGACATAACCAGCGTCGATGGAAAACACGCTCATCTTGAAACCAGCACCGACCGTGTAGAACTTACGGTTACCCTTGTTGGGGTGTTCGTAGTGATAACCGGCACGCAGGAAGAACTTGTTGTCGTAACTGTACTCTGCACCTACGCTCCAGTTGATTTCCTGCAACTCTTCCTTGAAACCGTTCGGGGCGTCGTGGAACGACTTGAAGATACCCGAGATGGGGCTGACGTTGTAGTAGCCCTGGTCCATCAGCCAGGAGGTATAACCCGAGTAGTCGGTCTCCTCTGCTCCGGGGTGCTCCTCCAGATACTGCGACATGGTGGGACGTGTGGGCACCATCAGTTTGTTGGCGTCGGCCGAGATGCTGAAGGTGTTGTACTCGTCGATAGGCACCATGAGCGAGAAACCCAGACGCAGGTTCGTCGGCAGGAACTCACTGGTGTTGCCTTCGTCGTACGAAATCTTTGAACCGATGTTCGAGGCGTTCAGACCCCAACCCAGTTGGCATTCGCGGTTGCCGAGGTTGATGAACCCCTGATGGTAGAGGGCGATGTCGGCGGCAAAGGCATTGCCAGGCGTCGTCTCGTCGTCCGACTTGTAGGCAAGGTCACTGCGGATGTAACGCAGGGCAACGGCTGCCGAGAAGTTTTCACTCAGCATACGGGAGTAAGCCACGTCGAACGACATCTCGTAGGGCTTGATGGTCTCTTCAGCACCACCTGCACCGTAGGCCGTCACTTCACCCAGCGAGAAGTAGCGCAGCGAAGCACTGACTGCGTCGTAGTCGCCGATACGGTAGTAACCCGTGATGTTCGCCAAGTCAATGTCGCTCACCAGTTGGCGCAGCCAAGGCGTGTAGTTCAGAGCCACACCCGCACGGCTGATGGCAAACGGATATTTGGCTGGGTTCCAGTACTGCGAGTTTACGTCGGGGTCGGTCGCAGCACCGATGTCACCCATCGAACCGGCACGTGCATCGGGGGCTATGGCCAGCGAGGTCACGCCGTGATACACAGGGTTCAGTTGGTCTTTCACGTCCTGAGCCACAGCCGTCAGCACGAAGGCCGAGGCACACAGGGCGAGCAGGGTCGAAAATATTCTTTTCATCGTCGTTTGTTCAGTTGTCTAAGAAAAATAACGGCAAGGCCTTAGGTTTATTGTCTATGAGTGCCTTTATGAAAGTTAAAAGTTTGGAAAGAGCGTTAACTATTTGCTGCGTGGAATGATGAATTTCTGGGCGATGTCGGCAGTGTTTCCTCCGTTCGAGGCGACGTGTGCCTTGACGATGTAAACGCCTGGGATGAGGTGGCTGTCGGTCTCGTTCTGGTTCCAGCGGAACGTGTATGCCGTGCCGATGCTGAAGCCGCTTTCCTTGGCCGACCACAGTTTGCGACCACTGATGTCATAGACCATGAGGTTGATGTCGAGGTCGGTCTGCGGGCGGTCGGTGACGAAGGTGAAGGTGGTGTTACCACTGCCGTCGGACTTGATTTGCAGACTGTAAATGGACGGTACGGCGCCGATGTTGACGTAGAAGTCGATGCTGGTCTGCGAGGGATTGTTCAGGATGTCATAGGCTCGCAGAGTGAGTGAGTGTTGGCCTTCGTCGAGCGTCGGAATGGGGAACTGGAGGCTGCCACGTCGATAGTCGCCGGGTGTCGGCTCGAAGTAGGAGTTGAGCGAGTAGGTCGTCGATTCTTTGTTGTCGATGATGGCAGTGATGTCATGGCCGATGCCGCTGCCCGTCATGTTCAGACCGTTCTCGTCGAAGAGCGAGGCGAGCAACAGCGGTGTCTCGTTGACGATGTCTCCACTTTGGAAATGCTCGTCGTTCAGACGCAACTCGACGGTCGGACCCTGTGTGTCGGTGGGCAGGTCGGGCGACGTTCCGCTGACGGCGAAGTTGGTGAAGCGTCCGTTGGCTTCGAGGGTTGCCTCGTTGTTGACGGCATAGAGCGAGATAAGACCTGTCTCGCCGCTGTAGTTGTTGTCGAGCGGTACAGGGAAGGTAAACTTGAACTTGCCGTCTTCGACCTTGTCGGCACAGGTGTAGAGGGTGCGCAGACGGTCGGTATAGGTGAAGGGTGTGACGTCGTCCTTCGCATTATTCTTGCAGACGACGGTCTCGGTGTTGTCCTGGATGATGGGGTAGATGGTGCCGCCGAACGTGTCGGCCAGATTGCCTTCGTCATCGACGATGTGGCCTTCGACGGTGAGCAGGCTGCCTGCACTGGCTGCATAGGGTGTGCCCGGGGCGTAGGTCTCGTTGATGCGGTCGATTTCTATCTTATAGGTAGGAATGGCAAGGTGGATGGCAGGGTCGCCGATGAGCACGAAGTGTGCCTTGTTGGTGGTGTTCGAACCTACGTCGATGAGTTCACACTTTGCCATCGACAGGGCTTCGCCGAGGGTATATTGAAGGCCGTTGGCCTTGGTGGTGACGCAGTAGCGGATGAAGCGGCGGTTGAGCTCGCGGTTCGGGTCGGGATAGACGGTACGGGTGGTGCTGAGGATGCCCATGGCAGCGCCACGTGGATTCTTCAGGGCTGTCTCGCCGATGTTCTCACGGTCCATGTCGAACGGCGAGATATCACAGCCTGCCGTCACCCACAAAGGCAGTCTCGGTGTGTTCCAGCGGGCAAAGTCGGACGTCTGCAGCACCAGTTCGTGTGACAGACAGTGGGCAGCGCCGTGACCCGAATAGTCCATCACCAGTGCACCTTCGAGCATCTGGTGGTTGATGTCGGTATAGGCACCAGGATAGGTCTCGCCCGTCGATGACACCTCTTTCACATAGGTGTCCCAGTAGATGCGTCGCAGACGGATGTCGGGAGCAGCCTTGGATACTTCCTTATAGACGGCTTCAGCATCACGCATGTGCATGTTGTCGTTGCCGTCGTCGGCCATCACACAGATCAGGTTTTTCCAGTTGCCCACCTGCTCGTTGTTGATATACATGATGAGTTTATCGACCACGCTCTTGGCTTCGGCTTGGGTGTGGGCAGGGATGATACCCACGCCGATGCGCGGTTTCCAGCGCAGCACGTCGCCCGTCGTGTTGTTGTCGAGCAGACCATAGTATTCGGTGAGGATATAACTGTCCACGAGGCTGAGAGAGCTGTCGCTCTCGAAGGTCAGCAGGAAGTCGTCGGGGTCATACTTGCGTGTGTTGGCTGTGACCATGCGGTTGTCCCAGATGGCAGGACCGAACAGCAACAGGTTCTTCGGGCGGTCGTCCTCGGTCTCAGCCTTGTCATAAAGCATCTTCATGAAGCGGCGCACGGCAGTGGCATCGGGAGTGCCCGACGAAAACTCGTTATAAATCTGCTGCGCCGTCAGAACGACACAGCGCATCTGGTCACGAACGATGTGAGCGTCGGCCAGACGTTTGGCCTGTGTCATCAGATGACCGCTCGAAGGCACGACGATGACGAGGTCAAGGGCGCTGAGCGAGTGCAGGTCCTGATTGGCGATGGCACCGCAAACCGTCGGCGATGGGAAAGTCGCACTGGGATTGACCGCTACGAGTTCGTCGTTGCGCCATGCTGTCGAACTGCTCGTGTCGGTGCTGAATGGCACGGACCATGTACCTGTGGCGGCATCGAAGGTACCTGCCACTTCCTCTATTTCTTTTGTATTGTTCACATGCCAGAACACCGTCTCGGCCGAACCTCCCGTCATTTGGAAAATCACGTCGCCGTTGGCCATTGGACGAAACATCAAGTAACTACCCGTCAGGGCCAGTCGGCGGATGTACGAGGCACGGATGTAGTCGAGGTGTCCGCTGATGCCCGACACGCGGTTGTGTAGCAAGTTGACCGTACAACCTTCGCTGGCAGGAGCTTCAAACGAGAGGGTGTTCGAACGCAACTTGCCATATTCAAAGTCACCCAGCTTTCCGAAGGTCAACGTGGTCATTTCTTCGCCATCGACACTCACGTCGAGTGTTGACGAGGCGATACCTGCCGCCACGAACTGCAGCGACATGTTGACCTTGGTCGAGCCACCGACCAGACCTGGCATGTCGAGCCTGTAGTCACGACTCTTGCCTGTGGCAAAGTCATACTCGTCGAAGAACGTGCGGCCTGAGCGCAGATAACTGAAACCGTCGCTCTCGATGAGCACATGGTCGGGAAAGGTCGTCTGAGTCTTCGAGTCGCTGCTCACATTGTATGCATATTTCTCAAACTCCTTCGGAGCCGCATCGGCCACCTCGGTCAGGAAATAATAGACCGATTTGCTGTAGGGGTTGTTGAAATGGGAAAAGGCAGCCGTCGTGGCATTTGCCGAGTTGAGTGTCCATCGTGTCGTGCCACGTCCGTAGAACAGCAGTCGGTCGCCCGTACGGAACAAGGGCATCTCGACCAGATCGTCGTCAATCTTTTCAATCATCGTTTCGGGCAGCACCTCGAGGTTCAGACCGTACAGGCGCACACGGTCAGGATTGCTGAACCCCATCGAGCGCAACTGGCTCGTCGTGAGTTGGTACACCCCCGCTTGGTCAGTCTTTATCTTGACCCACCGTCCGTTGGCAAGCACCGAATGTTCGGCATAGGTCTGAGCCGAGAGCATGCACTCCCCATGTCCTCTTCCGTACAGGGCTGGGAGCATCATGATTGCAAAAAGAGACAACAAATATTTGTACATACTATATATGCGTTTAGCGTTTAGTGTTTAGCGTTTAGTGTTTAGCGTTTAGTGTTCTCGCGCCTTTGAGTTCTCCCCCTTACGAGGAAGTTAGAGGGGGCTTTGTTCTTTTTTACTTCACCCTCATCTTCATCACTTGGCGGTCCTCCAACCATCCCGTCAGCACCTGTCCTTCGTGAACTGGTCCGACGCCAGCAGGAGTACCCGTG
>R23__coassemble_1001_pt1 | contig 15189 bp, 16 predicted proteins | sample R23__metabat2_high_PE_006 | metagenome-assembled genome bin R23
CGCGCGCGCCGATGGTACTGCACCGCAATGCGGGAGAGTAGGTCGCCGCCGTCTTCAGTGAGTCCCCCTGGAGGAAGTTCCTCCGGGGGGACTCTTTTTTTGTGCCGTGGGGTGGGGGAAAGAATGGGCTGGATGGGAGGAATGGGAATTAATGGGGATAATGGGAATTGATGGGAGGAATGGAACTGATGACTACGAATAGAAGCGGCCGCGGATGAATTGTGCGTTAATGTTGGGTAGGAACTCGATGTCGTAGTGCTGTTCGTCATGGTAGAGGACGGTCATGCCATCGATGACGTAGTCGAAGTCGAGACGGTAATAGCGTTTGTAGATGCCTGCTCCAATGCAGAGACGGCGTACCTTTTCTCGTGTCAGGGCTGCGCGAACTTCGCGAATGGCATCGTCGGTTCGTGTTTTTACCTCGACGATGTGAAGCAAATTGTCCTTGAAGGCAACGATATCGAGTTCGTAACCGTATCTGGAACGCCAGTTACGGTGCAGGATTCGATATTCATTTTTCATCAACCAGTTGGCTGCCAGTTCTTCACCGATTTCTCCGAGAATCAGGTGCAGTGGTTTGTGCTGCTCTTGTTGGTTGTTCATTGTTTAGATTATGTCTTTACTTTCTGCAAATGTACTGCTAATAATTGTGTTGTCCAAATTTATGAAATAAAAATGGTGGAAATGTTTTCATTTCCACCATTTTTGTAAGTAAGTCTCTGAGATAGAGCGAATCACTCTACGTCGGACTGGTCGATGTCGCCGGCTACGTCGGCAGGATGTAGGCCGCCAGGCATGGCTTCTTCGGCCTTGATGAGTTCAACGTTAAGTTGTTCAAGGGGAGAGAGTTTGATGGCTGCGTTATTGTTGCCGGGGTGATACCAGGACTTGCTCCCAAAGTACTGCTGGAGGTCAGCCGACTGGAAGCGGTAGCCGTGGTGTGCGAGAATTTCGTTGCGCATGATACGAAGGTCTTCGCGGGTGATGTACTGGAGGTAGGGTCGGTTGAGCACTCGTGTGGTGAGAACCCGTTCGTGTGGCTGTGACACCAGGAGCTTCTGCTCTTCCTGACAGGTCCACAGGCTTCCAGTGGTCTTGCGATAGACGTGCAGGGCCTCGCCTTTCTTGTTGTAGAAGATAAGGTAGGTTTCTCCGTCGATTTGCTTCACTTTGACGGGATCACCGAATTTGACGTCGAAGTGCATAGGTTCTTCGGCCTGGGCACTGGGTTGGTAGGTGTACTCGCCAGCTTTTGAACCGACCTTTTGGAGGGTCATTTCCTGTTCATCGTCGCTGGTGAGGTAGGCGATGGTGCCCATGCGTACCTCATCGACACTGAAGATGTTGGCGCCGTTGAAGAACTTGTCGCCGCGACGAAGGTCCTGTGCCTGCACGCAGGTGCAGCAGAGGACGGCTAAGAAAGTTATGAATGTTTTCATTGTTCTTGTCGGATAAAGTATGCATCGATGTTCGAGCAAGGACTCTTGTCAGACGGAGTCTGCTGCGTATCCAAGATGAGGAATTTCTTGTAGAAGAAGCCGTGGAGCGTGTAACCGCAGTCGTTGACATTCTCATATTTGAAGGTGTTGCCTTGCATCTGTGCAGGGCGATCTTCCTCGTTCTTCATCTCGTTGACGACATAACTGTCTTCAAGGACGTCTTCTGCATGGAAGGTGAATTTTCCGTCGCCGACCTTTTCAATCAGCACTTCTCCATAGGCATCAGGTCCATAGAGTTCGTAGAAGTAGTGGGTGGCGATGTCGTCGTAGTTGGCTGGAATGAAGGGACTTTCGGGGAACCAATCCGGCATTTCGCTCTTGCAAGTCATCACGTCGACGATGGGCGCCGTGGTGCTTTCTTCGTCCTCGCTGTGGCTGATGTAGGTACGTTCGGCATCGGTGAAGGTAAAGCCTTCGTCATCGCCTGAACATTCAAGGTTGATGATGAAGCGGCCTGTGATGGTGCCATCTGCCTGGTATTCAGTCAGTCGGATGTTGTGGTATTCGCCCGAACCATCGTCGCCGTAGTAGCAATCCCACCATCCTGCCACGAGCATGGGCTCGGACTCGGGATAGAGCACATAGCCAGCACAGTGGAAGTCGTTGTCGCTCTGCAGGGCAAGTTCGATTTGGCATTGGTTGTCCTCCATGGTGCCGACGATATAGACCTGCATGTTAACCTGTGGCTCGGCGTTTGAGGCCACGGTTGTAGAGTCAGTGTCGTCTCCTGCTTTCTGGGAAACGGACTTGCCTGTGCAAGCCATCAGGGTGATGGCTGCACAGGCAATGATGAATGATGTCTTCATGAGGAGAAGAATTGTTTATTCCTGAATTTCTTCAAACTTAATCGAGTCGAAGATGACCTTCACTTCTTCGTCGGCCAGGACTTCGTCGATTTTGCCTTGGAGGGCTACGATTTTGAGAGAGCCAATTGATTGGCCGCTGAAGTCATCGGTGTTGATATGGTAAGAAACGGCTTCTTCTTCCCACTTGTCATATTTCACGGCTTCGCGACCGCCAATCTGCAGTTCTTCATAGGTATTGAAGTAACCTGTCTGAGCGTCGTATTTCTCCTTGCACATTGCTTTCCAGTCGGCAAAGGACTCGAAGCTTAAGTATCCCTCTCCAAAGAAGAAGGCGGCTTTGTCTGTAACGAGATACAAGTTGTAATCTTCGTTGTTGAATTCTTCCAGTTCATCGGACAGGGCATCGCTCTGAACAATCTGGTAGCCTTTGTCTTTGGGAACATTAACTGAGAGGCGCAGGTTAGCATAGTCGCTGGTGAGGGTCTCTGTCTCGATGGACGAACCACCGCCGTTACCACTGCATGCTGCCAAGCCGCAAGCTACTGCAGCGAGGATGGCGAATTGAAAGATTTTCTTCATAATATTGATGAATTTAAGGGTGAATAAAAAGGAGTATATTTGTGATTCTGTTGCAAAGATACAATTTTTTTAACACAATGAAAGTTTTTTCTGAAGATTTTTGAACAAGAGTTGATATTCTGCTATAATGAGAACGTTTAATGCTCATATAATGGTGATAAAGGCAACGGGTGATTAATGGATAAAATTTGTATTTGTGTCCCCTCAAAAGGGGTGTTACTTAGGAAAAATTTGTGGCGCAGTGTAAATTTATTTGCACCACAGTGCGCCTATGGTCGCACCGCAGTGTAAATAAAGTTGCACCGCAGTGCAATTTTTGCCCATCTTCAGGACCTCTAAAACAGGGGTTTCATGCAGCAGATGGTCCGCTATTTCGGCTTTCTTGGGCTCTTGGTCTTCATGAAATTTTCTTTTGGCAAAATATGTAAATTAATCGGCTTTTTTCTCTCACTTACGCAGATTTTTTGTAACTTTGCAAAAATAATGCTTTGCTACAGTTTGGTATAGATACCTTTATATTATTAAATTAACCATAATTTTTTTAAAGCATGGAAATCAAAGATTACAAGTTTGCCGGTAAGAAGGCAATCGTGCGCGTTGACTTCAACGTGCCTCTCGACGAGAATGGTAAGATTACGGACGACACCCGTATCCGTGGTGCGCTTCCCACACTGAAACTGATTCTGGAGCAGGGTGGTGCGCTCATCATCATGTCGCACATGGGTAAGCCCAAAGGCAAGGTCAACCCGAAACTGTCGCTGGCTCAGATCAAGGACGCTGTGAGTGCAGCTCTTGGTGTGGAAGTGAAGTTCGCTCCCGACTGTGCAAAGGCTAAGGCCGAGGCTGACGCTCTGAAGGCTGGCGAAGTGCTGCTGCTCGAGAACCTGCGCTACTATCCCGAAGAGGAAGGCAAGCCCGTAGGTATCGACAAGGAAGATCCTGCTTACGACGCTGCCAAGAAGGAGATGAAGGAACGTCAGAAGGAATTTGCCAAGACGCTGGCTTCGTATGCCGACTGCTATGTGATGGACGCCTTCGGTACGGCTCACCGTCGTCACGCTTCGACTGCTGTCATCGCCGACTATTTCGATGCCGACAACAAGATGCTCGGCCTGCTCATGGAGAAGGAAGTTCAGGCTGTCGACAACGTCCTCTCGAACATCAAGCGCCCGTTCGTTGCCATCATGGGTGGCTCGAAGGTAAGTTCGAAGATCGGCATCATCGAGAACCTGCTCGGCAAGGTGGACCGTCTCATCCTCTGCGGCGGTATGACCTATACGTTCATGAAGGCTCACGGCGGCGAGATTGGTAACTCGATTGTCGAACTCGACAAACTGGATGTGGCTCTGGGCGTTGAGGAACTCGCCAAGAAGAACGGCGTTGAACTCGTGCTCGCTACCGACAGCATCGTTGCCGACGACTTCTCTAACGACGCTAACCAGAAGGTTTGCCCGAGCAATGCCATCCCCGAAGGTTGGGAAGGTCTGGACGTAGGTCCTGAGACACAGGAGCGCTTCAAGGCTGCCATCCGCGACGCCAAGACCATCCTGTGGAATGGTCCTGCCGGTGTATTCGAATTTGACAACTTCTGCGCTGGTAGCCGTGCAGTGGGCGACGCTGTTGCCGAAGCCACAGCCAACGGTGCCTTCTCGCTTGTCGGTGGTGGTGACTCTGTGGCTTGTGTCCACAAGTTCGGCCTCGAAGACAAGGTCAGCTACATCTCGACCGGTGGTGGTGCTCTGCTCGAGGCCATCGAAGGTAAGGTGCTGCCGGGCGTAGCCGCTATCAAGGGATAAGCGTGCAATTTCTTATTTGGTTTTTACTTGCATTCTGTCTTGTCTGTTGTGAAACATCCACAACGGGCAGGACAGAAAGCAGTTACGAAGACGACACGACGGCGCTGCGCATCGGCGTCTTGCCCACCGTCGAGTGTCTGCCGTTATATGCGGCAGCCGAGACAGGTGTGTTCGATTCGCTCGGGCTCAGTGTCCGCCTCGTGACGTTTGAGGCTGCGATGGATGCCGACACGGCTTTCTTTCGCGGTCATGTTGATGGAGTCGCTGCCGACCTCGTTAAGGCTGTGCTTTGGAAAAGTCAGGGCGACAGCATTCGTATGGCTCTGTCGGCCGACCTCAACCTCCATCTTGTGACGTCGCGTCCGTCACGTCTCAAGACAGGTGAAAGTCTGAAGGAACGCATCGTCGCCTTCACCCGTAACAGTGCCCTCGACTACACGGCCGACGGCATGTTGGCAGCGTCGAAACTCCAGAGCGAGCAACTGAACAAACCTCAAATCAACAACATCCAGTTGCGCCTTCAGATGTTGCTGAACAACCAGTACGACGGCGCCATTCTGCCAGAGCCCTATGCTACCCTGGCAACGTCGCAGGGCCACAATCTCGTGCTCTCGACACAAAACCTCAAACGCTACAATCCGCTCTTTGCCATCGTCATGCACGACTCGCTCCTGAGCAGCCGTCGCGACGATGTGGTGAAGTTGGTACAAGCCTACGACATTGTGGCCGACCGCATCGAACGCTGTGATTCGGCGTCTGCCATGCAGTGGATTTCTTTTCTGCCTTTGGCCGAAGCATGGCCCGACAGCGTTGTCCTGATGCCTATGGTGAGCCGTGTGCAGAAACCCTCAGAAGTGCTCGTCGACAGTGTGAAGCAATGGTTGCGCCGTCGCACCCTGTTGAAGCGCGACGTGAAGAGTGCCGACCTTTTGATGAAATAGACATGGAGCAACAGAACCTCATCGAACTTTTCCGAAAGTTGCAGACTTCGGTCGATGCACTTGGCGACTACGAGATGCAGAGCCAATTGGCACAGATGCGCACGACCTATAGTGCGATGCTGCGTTATATGGTACAGGGCATGGACGACCCCAATGCTTCGCGCATCTACGCCGACCTCGTGAGTCAGGTTCATGTGCTGCGCGACCGTGCCGACCGTGCCAATCGTCTGAAGACACAGGGCAGCGACCGCTATGTCATTTCGCAAAAGACCTTGCGCCCAGAGGTGACGCTTTCCGACATCGTTGGACATCTTCGCAACCACGACGAGTCGCTCACCCTGCTGCAGGACGAACCTAACGAGCGTGAAAACATCCAACGGCACGACGTCGAGCAACATCAGCGCAGCCGCGAGGAGATGTTGCTCATGCTTTTCGGCCGTGTCTGGACCTCCGATGTATGGTCCAAAAGCGAGCAGGAAACGGCCTTCGCGATGCTGAGCGACGATGCCGTATTTACCAATGACAAGTGTGTGCTCATCTCGGCCACGATGCTGGCTTTGATGGAGATGTTCGACGAGCGCAAACTCATGCTGCTCTTCGATGCCTACCTCTTGCCAGAACCCGAACTGAGCCAGCGTGCTCTCGTCGGCATGGTTATCGTCTTGCGACAGTATGACGAACGCATCAAGCAACAGCCCGAGGTCCAGTCGCGCTTTACCTTGCTTTGCGACGACCCGAACTTCGTGCGCGACATCTTCCGTGTGTTCATGCAGTTGCACTACAGCCGTCTCACCGATTCAGTCAGCGAGAAGATGCGCAGCGATATCATCCCTACCATCCTGCAAAGCAAGAACTTCAAACAGACAGAATACGGCATACAGGAAATCGATAACTTCCTGACACAAAACGGCGAAAATCCCGAGTGGTTCAAGAATCGCAAGGCGGACACCCGTGCACAGGAGAAGATTCAGGAAATGGGCGAGATGCTCATGGAAGGTGCCGACGTGTATATGAGCACCTTCTCGCAGATGAAGAACAATGTCTTCTTCCAGCAGACAGCCCACTGGTTCTATCCCTTCAGCGCCGACCTGCCCGCTGTGTCGGACATTTTGGGACGGCTCGGCAGCGAGACTTCTTCGGTGTTCGGTGCCATGTTGCGCTATGCACCCTTCTGCGACAGCGACAAGTTCTCCTTCACCTTTATGCTCAGCATGATAGGTGTCCAAGGACAGGAAGGGCTTTCGAAAAGTCTCACGGGCAGCCTCTCGCACGACGAACTCTCGGAGATGCTCGAGACCAAGAAAACGAAGAAGCGTGCTTCTGACATCAGCCGCCAGTACATCTTCGACCTCTACCGCTTCTTCACCCTTTATCCTTTCCATCAGCAGTTCCGCAATCCCTTCGACAAAGCGTTACCGACGTTCACACCCCTTGCCCACAAGGTCTTTGAGCCCCTGCTCAGCAATGGCGACGAAGTGCTATCTCTGGCCGAGTTCTTCATGCGCAAAGGTGTATATCAGGATGCCATCGACCTGTTCGAACATCTTCTGCCACAGAAGGTTGAAGAAGATGTGGACCTGTGGCAGAAGATTGGTTTTTGCGAGCAGAAACAGGGTCGGTTGGAGGAAGCTTTCGAGTGTTACAAGACGGCTTACGACCTCAATCCCAATTCACAGTGGACACTCAAGCACTTGGCTTCCGTCTCTTTCCAGGGCGAGTGGTATGCCGAGGCAGAAGTGTACTACGAACTGCTGCTCGAAGACGAACCTGACAACCTGCGCTACCTGCGCCGCAAGGCGGGTTGTCTGATGAAACAGAACCTCTTTGCCGATGCCATACCTCTGCTCTACAAGGCGCTCTATCTTGATGAAGATTCGGTGGAGGACCAGAACAATCTGGCGTGGTGTCAGTTGCAGGAAGGTCAGTTTGACAAGGCGCGCGAACTTTACGGCAAGGTCCTCTCGTCTCATGTCGATCAGCCTTCTGCCCATTTCAACATGGCCTGCACCTATCTGGCCGAAGGCAACATTCAGCAGGCCTATCCTTTGTTCCGTCAGGCCTATCTCATGCAGTCGGTCAGCGACGGCGGCGATGCGCAGTTTGTCCGCGATTTCAACGATGCCTTCGATGCTCTGCAGCCTGTCAACAACATGGATAGCGAGCGTGGCCAGGCACTTCTCGACGCTGTACGTCTGGGAATTTAAACCTTTTTTATTCCTCTTGAAAACCCTCAAAAAATGCACTGCGGTGTAAATAAAATTGCACTGCGGTACGCCTATAGCCGCACTGCAGTGTAAATTTATTTCGACTGCGGTGCGTTTTTTTTCGTTTTTTGGCTTGCAGAGGTCGGCACGAATGTGTAACTTCGCAGGCTGAAAAGTACGATGAATCATGGAAAATGCTCTCCTGCCCATACAACGGCTTCGCACCCTGCTCGAAATGGAGCGTGATGCCGAGCGCGAGGAATATCGCGTGCAGTCGGAGCAGATGTCGCTCGAACGCAAGGTGCGTCGAGGCATCTGCTGGTGGCCGTTGACGGTGGAACGTTCGTACTACAACTCGCTCAACCTCCTGGTGGTGGAGGTGATGAAGACCACCGACGACGATATTGACCACTCGTTCGAATACGGGAGGCCTGTCGTCTTCTTTACCCATTCGTCCTATCCGTCTCAACCGTCCCGTCTCTTCTCGTACCAATGTACGATTTCGTATGTCGAGGATACGCGCATGGTGGTCGTTCTGCCTTCCACTCAGGCACTTATCGACATTCAGAACGCTGAAAATCTTGGCGTCCAACTCTATTTCGATGAGACCAGTTACCGCACGATGTTCCATGCGTTGGACGACGTGCTGAGTGCCAAGAAGGGTAGGCTGGTGGAGTTGCGCGACATCTTTGCCGGACAGCAAAAGGCAGAGAAGTTCACCTTCCAACCCATGCGCTTTCCGTGGCTCAACCCCACGCAAGAACAGGCTGTGAACGAGGTGTTGTGGGCAAAGGATGTGGCGGTCGTGCATGGTCCTCCAGGAACAGGAAAGACCACCACGCTCGTCGAAGCTATTTATGAAACATTGCACCGCGAGACGCAGGTGCTCGTCTGTGCGCAGAGCAATATGGCCGTCGATTGGATTAGCGAAAAACTCGTTGACCATGGTGTGCCTGTACTTCGCATCGGAAATCCCACGCGTGTGAACGACAAGATGCTCTCGTTTACCTACGAACGTCGTTTTGAGAGCCATCCTGACTACACCGAATTATGGTCCATCCGCAAGGCCATCCGCGACATCCGTGAGAAGAAAAACAAGGGGGAAAGCACGCATCAGAAGATTGCACGACTACGCGAACGGGCACAGGAACTGGAGATGCGCATCCACGAGTCGCTCATGAACGAAGCCCGTGTCGTGGCCTGTACGTTGGTCGGTTCGGCCAATAAGATTCTGGTGGGTCAAAAGTTTTCGACGCTCTTTATCGACGAGGCAGCACAGGCGCTCGAACCCGCCTGTTGGATTGCCATCCGTCGTGCTCATCGTGTCGTTTTCGCCGGTGACCATCAGCAGTTGCCAGCCACCGTCAAATGCTATGAGGCTCAGAAGCAAGGGCTTGGGAAAACGCTGATGGAGCGCATCGTCGAGAACGTGCCTTCGGCCGTGACGCTCCTCGGCGTTCAGTATCGCATGAACGAACAGATCATGCGCTTCTCCTCCGACTGGTTCTACGAAGGAAAGGTCGAGAGCGCTCCCGAGGTCCGCTATCGCTCTATCCTCGACTGGGACACGCCGATGATGTGGGTGGAGAGTCCTTCGCCCGAAGCGTTTGTCGGCACAAACCACGGTCGCATCAATAAGGCAGAGGCAGAACTGACGATTTCGGTCTTGGAACAATATGTCGAGAAGATTGGCCGTCAGCGCTATGTGGACGAACGCCTTGACGTGGGCATCATCACCCCTTATCGTCTTCAGGCACAGTACCTTCGCTCTTTGTTGAAGAAGAACGAGACGCTGCGACCCATCCGCCGCACCATCACGGTCAACACCGTCGATGGTTTTCAGGGACAGGAGCGCGACATCGTTCTCATCTCGCTGGTCCGCTCAAACGAGCATGGGCAGATTGGTTTCTTGAATGATCTCCGAAGAATGAACGTTGCCATGACACGTGCCCGCATGAAACTTATCATCATCGGCGACTCCGAAACTCTTTCGCATCATCCTTTCTATCGTAAGTTGAAAGCCTATGTGGATGGGTTGAACGAGGTGCAAGAATAAAACAAGTGCCCCCTTCGTCAGTAACGGAGGGGGCACCTGTTATAGTACTTTGCCTTTGTGCTTCGTCTTGCGTGTGTAGGTTTTCTTCGACTTGTGCAGGCGGTTGTAACTATGGAAGCCGGGGCCGAGCAGGTCTTGTTCGGCCTCACGTTGTCCGCGGCGCATGGCTTTGATGACGTCGAGGGTGACGGAGCGGGTCGGCTTGCGCTTCTTCTTCATTCGGGGGCTCAGTCGGCAAAGAAGGCGCCCCAATCGACCATGTCTTCGCGGACGTAGCCGACTTTGCCGTTAATCTTGATTTTGAACCAGCCGTTCTCCTTGCCGATGCAGTCGTAGAGGCAGTCGGGGTAGTCGAGTTTGTCGGGAATCTTGGCAACGACTGGGCTGTTGATGTCAGGACGCTGGCGCACGTTGATGTTGCCCTTGCGTTCTGTCTTGCGGCACACAATGCCCTTGCCTTTCTCGGGTGTCCAGATTTCTACACGGTAGCCTTCCGCCTTCTTGCATTCAACCTCCCAGTCGAGTGGGTTGGCGATGTAGGCTGTCTGGGTTTCGCGAACATAGCGTCCCATGACTCCGCCGTCCTTATCAACGACGACTTTGCAACTGTTCTCCTGAGCGAACAGCACTGTGCTGCACACGAAAGCCAGCAGCATGAACATTAGTTTCTTCATATACATTTTATTTTTTTGACTACGAATGAATCGAATGAAACAAGATGCGTAAAACAATTCGCAAAATTCGTTTAATTCGTAGTTGTTAAAACGATGCGATGCGAGCGATATACTTCCCGATGATGTCGAACTCGAGGTTCACGCGTGTGCCGACTTCAATCTGATGGAAGTTTGTGTTGTCGTAAGTGTAGGGGATGATGTTGACCTCGAACGAGTCGTCCTGCGAGTTGCAGACGGTGAGGCTCACGCCGTTGACGGTCACGCTGCCCTTATCGACGGTCATGTAGCCACGTCGCGCCATGTCGCGGTCGAAGGCATACTGGAAGCGATAGGTCCACGAACCCTGCTGGTCAATCTTTGCCACGCATGTGGCCGTCATATCGACATGTCCCTGCACGATGTGGCCGTCCAGACGACCATTCATCAGCATCGAGCGTTCGACGTTTACCTTCGTGCCTACCTGCCAGTCGCCCAGGTTGCTTCGGTCCAGCGTCTCTTTCATGGCGGTGACGACGTAAGTCTTCTTCTGCGTGTCGATACTGACGACGGTGAGGCACACGCCGTTGTGAGCGACGCTTTGGTCAATTTTCAACTCATCGACAAACGAGCATGTCAGCGTGAAGTGCTTGTTTTCGCGATCTTTCTCGATTGCCACGACGGTGGCAAATTCTTCTACAATACCTGAGAACATATTGTTAAACGATTATGTGGTTGCAAATTTACAGAAAACTTTGTTACGCTCCAAGCGCTTGAAAGAATATTTATGCGGGTAATGCTTCGAGCAGCCGCTCCATGAGGCGCGGTTTGGCATACTTATCCAACTCCTCCTCCTTCACCCAAATATAATCGTCGGGCAGTTGCGGACGTTCATCCGTAACCCACAGATAAAAGTCTGCCAGCAAAATGCGGTGGGTAAGTACATGGCGCACATTCTCCTTTATTTTCATACACCCCGCAGGAATCTCCCCTTCTCTTCGGGCGAGGGGGAAGGGGGGAGAGGCTACCTCCCACAGTCCTTGCCAGATATCTCCGGCGGGACGTTTCCTAATGGCCGTATAGCCGTTGCACCTTATATATATGTAGATGAGGCGGCGGGTCTTGACCTCGGTCTTGCGCTGTTTCGAAGGAAGGGTTTCTATGCGGCCCGTGTGCAGGGCGTCGCACGTCTCTTGCAGCGGGCAGAGGATGCAGCGCGGCGACTGAGGTGTGCATTGGATGGCACCGAAGTCCATCATCGCCTGGTTGAAGGCAGAGGCTTGTTTCTCGGGCAAAAGCGACTGGGCAAGGGCAGAAAAAACTTTCTTTCCTTCCGTGCTGTTAATCGGTGTGTCGATGCCAAAATGCCGAGCCAGCACCCGATAGACATTGCCATCGACGACTGCATAGGGCTGGTCGAAGGCTATCGAAGCGATGGCGGCAGCGGTGTAGTCACCCACACCTTTCAGCGTGCGGATGGTCTCAAAATCCTTCGGGAATCCACCCATCGCAACAATCTGCTTTGCGGCGGTATGAAGGTTGCGGGCACGGCTGTAGTAGCCGAGACCTTGCCACTCACGCAGCACCTCGTCCTCGGTCGCAGCAGCGAGTTGTTCCACCGTCGGCCACCGTCGCATAAACCGCTGCCAGTAGTCCATGCCCTGTGCGATGCGTGTCTGTTGCAATATCACTTCGCTTAGCCAGATAGCATACGGGTCACGTGTCTCGCGCCATGGCAACGAGCGTCCGTTCTCGGCGAACCAGCGGAGTATAATCGGTGTAAATTGATTCATTTCACTGCGAATTTACGGCTTTTTTTACTTAAATCTTCATTTCTTGCATACTTTTGTGTCGCAAAACGCTTTTTTTCGTGTATTGGTAATAGAAACGCGCATTTTGAATAATCACTTCGTTACGAACAAGTCCTGTCTACATCGTGAGGATGTGGACAGGACTGTGTTTTTGCGGGAATTGTTTGGTTGTGAGTGCAATTGTTCGTACCTTTGCCATCGAATCAAAAGGCTTTCTTTCGAATCTAAATGATGATGAATATGATAAAAAAACTTCTATTATTGGTCGCAGTTGCCATGATGACAGCAATGGGTGTACGGGCACAACGCTTACAAGTTTGTGACAGTGAGGGTAACGGTATCCCGTTAGTGTGCGTGCTGACCGAGGACGGCACTTACATCGGCACCACCGACATGAACGGCGTGATGAACGACGTGGAGGGGGCAGCAAAGGTTGCCCTGACCCATGTGGCCTACAAGCCGCAACTTGTCACCGTCGCAGAACTTCCCCCTTCGGGAGGAATCGAGGGAGGCCGGCGCGTCACGATGGAAGACCTGGACTATGGACTCGACGAGGTGGTGATCAAGTCCAAGACTTATATCTACGTCGAGACCTTCTATCGTGTCTATGTCTATCGCGACGACTCGCTCTGCTACTTCCTGAGCGGTATCATGCCCAACGCTTATAATCCTCAGAAGAAAAAACTGGAGCATGGCAGTTACTATCATGCATACGCAGAATACTGCTCGAAGACAGGGGCTGCCATCACATGGGGCGCACGGGCACAGAGATTCAAAGCAGGACTGATACCCACAGGAAGATTTGTGAATCAAAAGAAGTACTTAATGGACAAGTATTTTGTGACGACTGATGACAGCAACCCCAACTGTTGGGTGTTCAGCAATCCGGAGGGAAGGTTCGGCCAGTTCGTACGCAGCGGTGGTATGGCCAAACTGACTCTCGACGGAGGCCGTATTCAGATGTATGCCAACAAAGCCAGGGGCGAGACGAAGAAGCTGGAGAGGCGTCAGGAAGTAGGATATGAGTATCAGTACACTCGTGTTTATGCCGATAATGAAGACGGCGAATTCGACCGCACCAACTTCATGATGGAGTCCAACCATTGGGAGTATAACGATAAGAAGAGCCACGTGAAGTTCATCATTGAGACCTATGCCACCGACCACGACTATATGGACAAGGACGAGTGGCAGGCCAAGAAGAAAGAGATAAAGACCAACTATAAGACATCAATGACCCTCGACCAATTTGCGCCCTACGAACAACAGCACAACATACCCGCTCTGTCCTCCGCCGTGCGTCAAGCTATCGGGAAACTGTATCATATCCTTTAGAATAGGTTCGACAAATGATATATGAAACATAAGAAAGGGCATCCGTCAGGATGCCCTTTTCGTTATTTCTTCACTTTCCCTGTGCGATGCGCGTCTGCTGCTTTGCGCAAAGCGTATGCGAAGTTACCACTTTTTTCACTCAAATCTTAAAATTTTTTGTATTTTTGTGTCACAGAAAGCAACTATCTGCGTACTTACTATAGAAACGCGCCAAAAATGTGCGTTTTCTCCGACGATGAATCAACAACAGTACGAACAAGAGGCACGAAGGCTGCGACCGCGATTGCTGCGGTTGGCACAATGCTACTTAGGCGAGTGCGACGAAGCCGAGGACGTGGTGCAAGACGCGCTGCTACGGCTTTGGCTCATCCACGACACGTTGCTGCCCGATGCCTGGCCGATGGCTGCGGTCGTCGTGCGAAACCTCTCGATCGGTGTGCTTCGCCGAAGGCATCCGCAGGTCGATGTCGAGACGATTGATACGCTCGACCTTGACGATGCGTCAGCCGATGCGGAACAGACCGAACGCATGATGGAGATTGTGCAGACACTGCCCTACCTCCAGCAGACGGTGCTCCATCTGCGCCATGTCGAAAGCCGGAGCATGGAAGAAATAGCCCGGCTTACGGGTTCGACCGAGGCAGCAGTGCGCCAGTCGCTCAGCCGTGCCCGTCGCCGCGTCCGGCTGGAGTTTGTGCGCCGCTATGCCGTGCGCATCGGCGGTGTGGCTGTGGCGGTCCTGGTCGTGGCAGGCGTGGCGTTTTGGTGGAAAGATTACCGCGACTGGCAACAACTGGAAGCCCTGTATGGCGGCAGTTACACCATTGTCAACGGCCAGCGCAACGACAACTTGCGCCAGATTCTGCCCGAGGTGCAGCAGACGTTGGCTCGTGCCGACGATGTGACCATGCAACCCACGGTCGGCGAACAGATTGAAGAGGCGGAAAACGAATTGTTAAACAGCATTTCCGATCCTGAGGAGCGGGAACGCATCAGAAGAATGCTTGAATAGGATATGAGACAGATTGTGATGATTTTCCTAACAGCCATGCTCTCCCTGAACGCTATGGCACAAAACGCCGTCGATCGCATGGTCGAGGAATTTTCGTCGGTGGGCCAGGCACGTTTCACTTCGGCCATCGAGCGCAACCCGCAGACACGCGAGGTCGTGAAGGTGGTGAAGACGTTGCGTGTGGGTTCGCCCAACGACCGAACACTGCGCAAAGGATTCCTGAACGAATCGAAACTCCATGATTCGACGACCTCGGTAAACAACGGCCATAAGTCGGTCATTTTCAGCGAGGAAACGAATGACGCGGCGCGCGTCTATATGCTCAAGTACGACGATGACTATGCTGAAGTGACCATCATCGTGAACCGTAAGAAAGTAAAAAATTAAGGAAACGAAAGAGAAAATGGTACATCTGAATTATTCTCACGCAGAGAACGCAGAGACACCGAATTTTTTATATAAATGCAGAGAAGCGCACGTGAGCGTGCGCGAGACCGCAG
>R23__coassemble_1009_pt1 | contig 15095 bp, 8 predicted proteins | sample R23__metabat2_high_PE_006 | metagenome-assembled genome bin R23
TCCCTACAGGGCGCATATTCAACTACCACTTGTAGGGACGACCCGTGGGGCGTCCATCATTGTTATTTGATGGTCGCAAGTTTTTTCACATTCCCTTCATTTTTTATAAGTTTTTTGTCATGTCTTTGCTACTTGCAAAAAAAAATTGTATCTTTGCACATTCCCCTAATCTTGTCTTGAAAAATACGAATCTGATTATGAATAGAAAGCATTTACTTTCGCTATTGTCGGGCGTGCTGATGCTCGGCACGGTGTCAACATGGGCACAAAATGTACAGGACATGACCAGTCGCATCACGAACCCGTCGTTCGAGACGGGAACGACCGACGGATGGATCATCTCGACCGTCGGCGGCACCGAGGTCGGTGCGCGTGAAAACTCGGTCGAGGTCTATGCGACGTCTGGCTGCGACGGCCGCTGGTTGTTCAACTCCTGGTATTCGTCCAACAGCTACACGTTTGTGGCGCCGAACCAGTTTGTCGAACAAACCCTCACAGGGCTGCCTGCAGGCGAATACCGCCTCAAAGCCCTTGCGGCAAGCGACACGTACCTCAGCGTCAACACACCGGTCGAACTCTTTGCCAACACTTACGGCATCAAGTTCGTTCCGCAACACAAAAGCACGTTTACCGACTATGAACTGACCTTCTTCGTCAGTCCGCAGACACTCAACGTAAAACTCGGTATGCGTACGGCCAGTTGGTTCAAGTGCGACAACTTCCGCCTCTATTACCTCGGCGAGACCGATGCCTACCGACAGGAGATGGGCGAAGGTGACACAGACAAGCATCCTGTCCTCATCGACTATCACGACGGCTACTATGCCGACGGCTGGCAATATGTCGAGACGACGGCCCACACCCACGGCGACTTCCCCATCACGACCAACAACATGGACGAAACCATCTTCGAGGTGTCGCGCTTCCAGTACTGGACCGGCCCAGCCTATCAACTCGGCAATGCCCGTCTGACCTATAGCTACACAGGACTCGTGCCGGGTTGGTATGAGTTCCGCTCGAAAGTGCGTGTGTATGACGAAAATAGTGACTTCGACGGCACGGCCAGCGGACTGACCATGCTGGCCAACGACGCCACGACTGCTATCGAAGAAGGTAGTGAAATTGCTGCCGGCGGACTGTCGGGAAAAGGCTTCATCGGCGAATACAGCGTCATGGCCCAAGTCGGCGACAACGGACAGTTGACCATCGGTTTTGAAACGAAAAACGCCTCGTTCAACTGGCTGTCGTGGACACAGGCCTTCGTGCTTTACCACGGGACGGAACAACCCATCGACGAGATGTGGTTCACAGAACTCGAACGTCTGGCCGGTGTGGCTGAACAGGCCGAACAGCACGACACTTTCACCTCTGTCTATCTTCAGGCTAAAGCCGACCTCAATGCGGCCCACACCGATGCTGAGGCCGAAGCCGTCATTCAGCGGGTGCGCCGTGCTGTCATCGACATCGTGAAGTCGAGTCCTGCCACGAACGGACTGTACGACCTCTCTGCCCTCGTCGTCAACGGCGACCTGATGGAAGGCCGACGTGGCTGGACCGCAAATAATTGTGACCTGAGAGTCACCGAAAGTGGTATTGGAAGTGTGGAAGGAACGAGAAACAATGCCACGATTGGACAAGTGCTGGCCGACATGCCCGCCGGCCACTACATCCTGAGTGCGCAGGGCTTCTACCGTCCGACCGATGCTGTGACCGCCGTTCGCAACCATGAAAACGGCACTCTCGCTGTCAAGTCATCGTTCTATCTGGGCACACAGTCGACGCTCATGCCGAGCATGATGGAGGGTCGCCGCTACTACTCCACACGTACCAGCGGAGTCCACTCCACCATCGAAGGCCGCGCCTTCCCCAACAGCACGGCCGCTGTGCCCACGTCGTTCGACTACGGCGACTACTGGACCGAGGTGGAGACGACGCTTGACGCCGACGGCGACCTGCCGCTCGGTGTGAACATCGCCTCGACGACGCTCAGCAAGAATTGGACTGCTTTTGGACGTTTCCATCTCTACTATGGAAACAATGTTCCCGAGGTTACGCTCTCGGAAAGCGATACAGAATTTTCGGTGACGACGCCGACCAAAGCCCATGTCACCCTGCAAAAGACCTTTACCGCCGGCACACTCACACCGCTGTGCCTGCCCTTCGACATCGACGAACAGCATTTTTCCGAACTCTACTGCGTGGGCAGTGCTGTTGACAAGTCGGCACAGATCTATCGTGTCAGCCGTGTGAAGGCTGGTGTTCCCTGCGTGGTCAAGACGGCTGAAACGGTCGATGCCATTGACTTCGGCATCGTGACCCTTAGTCCCGTGAAACCCGACGTGCATGTGCTGCCGTGGGGTGGGGGATGGTTGGAGACATTCTACATCAAGGAGAACCGCCGCGAGTCAAACTACTGCTGGAAGTTCAAACCGATGTCGCAAACCACGCTCACTGCCGCCACGTCGATGGGTTATCAGTTGTTGGAACCCATGCACATGGACTTTATGGTCACGCTGGAGAACCTCAGCGCCCGCAAGTTCCTGTCGGAGAACACCTACACGTTCGACAACGACAGTAAGATAAAGAACTACTACAATGTGGCTCCGCCTATGCGCCGCGACATTCCCAACCCCGTCATGGTGCCCGTGGGCATCGACGACGCTTCGAACATCTACGTGGAATGGAGCGAAGACAAGACGTTTGCCACTTCGGAGATCCGCAATGTGTACCCCGGTGCCGACGCTTATATCCCCAACCTCTATCCACAACGCACCTACTTCTTCCGCGTCGTTGCCGACGGTACGACCGTGTCGCAGGGCCGCTTCCACACCGAAGGACGTCTGCGCATGATTTATGCCCCCAGCGCCAATAACATCCGCGACCTCGGCGGCTGGCTCACTGCCGACCGCAGTAAGCGCACGACCTACGGCCACATTTTCCGTGGTTCGGAACTGAACGGCGCACATGTCGCTACGGCTGCCGACCTTCAGGTGTTGCGCAACCTCGGCATCACTTCCGAGATCGACCTGCGCTGGAATGCTTCGTGGGACAATGACGGCGTGGGCATCTCTGCCTTTGGATTCAACAGCAACCACTTTTACTTCGTGGCTGGCAACGACTGGCTGGCTGAGGACCTCACCAAGGAGGAGTCGATTGAGCACTGGCGCAACGAGTGGAACCTGGTGATTAAGACCCTGCGCGAAGGCAAGGCGCTCTACTATCACTGCGTCTGGGGTGCTGACCGTACGGGCCTCTTCTCCATGCTGCTCGAAGGCATACTCGGTCTGTCCTACGACGCCATCTTCAAGGACTATGAACTGACCTCGTACTCGTTGGCTGGACTGCGCGAAAAGTCGGGCTGGAACGACCGCATCGAAGTCATTGACGGTCTTGAAGGTGCGAACCAAGCCAAGAAGTTTGAGAACTACTTCCTCAACACGCTGAAGATTCCGCAGGAGGAAATCGACTACTTCCGCAGCGTCATGCTGGAAGACGTGACCGTTCAGCCAGTTACCATCGATGAGGATGAGGACTATGGCTGCCAGAAGGAAGGCTATACCGATGTGACGCTCCATGTCATCCTGCAGCCCGGACAGCGCAACGCCCTTGTCCTGCCTTTCGCCCTCAATTCGTCGTTGCTGCGCACACATTTTGGCCAAGGCACTCTGGTCGAACTCATCAGCGGATTCGACGGCAACGAACTGACGACGCGCAAGATCTATGCGACGACGCCCAACGTGCCTTTCCTCATCACACCCGTCCAGGTGAACGAGGACAACACCTACCTGATGGAGAAAGTGACACTGGTTCGTGGAGCAGCCGTCACCAGCCCGTTCCCAGGCGGCCGCTTCTGTGGCAACTACATCGCCGACCTCGACGTTCAGCAGGCAGGCACCGACGCTGCCCACAGCAGTTATGTCCTGAACGACGTCTGCTTCTACAAGGCCGATGTCTCAACACCGACGCTGCAGAGTCTGCATGCCTACGTCGTGCTCGACCTTGAAGATGCCAATGCCGACGGCGTTGTCTATTTCGAAGGTGAGACGCCCACGGGCATCAATACCATGACAAAGGACCCAGTGCAAGGTCTAATTTACGACCTCACGGGGCGTCGCGTTCTTCCAAACGAAAGGCTGAAAGGTCTCTACATCATCAACGGCAAGAAGGTGCTGTTGAAGTGACGCCTTTTCCACAAACCGTTCTACCAAAAAACGATGAGGTTCGCCGCCTCATCGTTTTTTGTGCTTTTCGCCTCATACCTAATAGTGAGTATTTTCACCCCTTTTTGCACAAATATTTACCGAAAGACGAGAAATTGCCGTAACTTTGCAAAGCAAAAAGCAAGAATCTGCATCAGTGAGGCTTTCAGAACTACATACAGGCGAACGTGCCGTCATCCAGAAAGTGCTGGGTCACGGCGGTTTCCGTAAGCGCATCGTCGAGATGGGCTTCATCCGCGGTCAGGAGGTCGAGGCGCTGCTCAACGCCCCGCTGCAGGACCCTGTGAAGTACCGCATCATGAACTACGAGGTCTCGCTACGTAGGGAAGAGGCACAACTGATTGAGGTGACTCACCAGACTCTACCGGACTCTCCCCCTGCCCCTTCCTGTGAGGGAGGGGAGTATAATGACCATCCGGCAGATGTGACCACTCCCCTCCCTCACAGGAAGGGGCAGGGGGAGAGTCCTGAGGGGGTTGGACTGGCAGGCCTTATTTCTGTTGCCCTCGTCGGCAACCCCAACTGTGGCAAGACGTCGCTGTTCAACTATGCCAGCGGCGCCCATGCCCGTGTGGGCAACTACAGCGGTGTGACCGTCGATGCAGCCGAGGCACATGCCGAGTTCGAAGGCTATGACTTCCAACTCATTGACCTGCCCGGCACCTACTCGCTCTCGGCCTACAGCCCCGAGGAACTGTATGTGCGCAAGTACATCGTCGACCAGACCCCCGACGTCATCATCAACGTCATCGACGCCTCGAACCTCGAGCGCAACCTCTACCTCACCACTCAACTCATCGACATGAACGTCCGCGTGGTCTGTGCGCTCAACATGTACGACGAGTTCGAACGTCGCGGCGACACGGTCGATTTGCAGGTGTTGCAGACGCTGCTCGGCGTGCCCATGATACCGACGTCGTTCAAGACAGGGCGAGGCGTGAAGGAGCTCTTCCGCGCCGTCGTCGATGCCTTCGAGAGCGACCACGGCCTGCGTCACATCCACATTCCGCACGGACACGAGGTCGAGGACGGCATCCATACCATCCAGCAACTGCTCCGTCAGAATGCAGACGTGAGTACCCACTATTCGACCCGCTATCTCGGCATCAAACTCCTGGAAAACGACAAGAGCATCGAGCAGTATGTAGGTCAACTGCCCAACGCCACGGCCATCATCGCCGCCCGAGACCATGCCGCACAACGCATCATGGAAGAGACGGCCGAGGACAGCGAAACCACCATCATGGACGCCAAGTACGGCTTCATCCGTGGTGCCCTGGCCGAGGCAGGCTACGACGTCGGAACGAAGGAAGATACCTACCGCGTCACCCACCGCATCGACCATCTGCTCTCCCACCGCTGGTTCGGATTCCCCATCTTTTTCCTCATCCTCTTCGTCATGTTCATGACGACCTTCGTGCTCGGACAGTACCCGATGGACTGGATAGATGCCGGCGTCGAGTGGCTCGGCGAGTTTGTCTCAGGCACCATGCCCGAAGGAATGCTCAAGGACATGATCGTCGACGGCATCATCGCCGGTGTCGGCAGCGTCATCGTCTTCCTGCCGCAAATCCTCATCCTCTACTTCTTCATCTCCTTCATGGAAGACTCGGGCTACATGGCCCGTGCCGCCTTCATCATGGACAAACTCATGCACCGCATGGGACTCCACGGCAAGTCGTTCATTCCCCTCATCATGGGCTTCGGCTGCAATGTACCCGCCGTCATGGCCACACGCACCATCGAGAGCCGTCGCAGCCGCCTCATCACCATGATGATCCTGCCCTTCATGTCGTGCAGCGCACGTCTGCCCATCTACATCATGATTACAGGCCTCTTCTTCGAACCCATGTGGCGGCCGTTCGTCATGATGTCGCTCTATGTCGTGGGCATCATCGTCAGCGTCATCGTCAGCAACATCTTCTCGCGGTTCATCCTGCGCGGCGAAGACACACCCTTCGTCATGGAACTGCCGCCCTACCGCTGGCCCACACGCAAAGCCATCGCCCGACACACCTGGGAAAAAGGCAAGGAATACCTGAAGAAGATGGGCGGTATCATCCTCGTCGCCAGCATCATCGTCTGGGCGCTCGGCTACTTCAGCACGAACGGCATCGCCACGTCCATCGAAGAAAGTTTCATCGGCCACATGGGACGCTTCGTCGAGCCCCTCTTCGTCCTGCAAGGCTTCAACTGGCAACTCGACGTCAGCCTCATCGCAGGCGTCGGCGCGAAGGAAATCGTAGCATCGACCATCGGCGTCCTCGGAGGCATCGACAACATCACCCCCCTCACCGCCTACTGCTACCTCCTCTTCGTCCTCCTCTACTTCCCCTGCATCGCCACCATCGTCGCCATCAAGAACGAGACCGGCTCCTGGCGCTGGGCCCTCGTCGCAGCCCTCTACACCACCGCCGTCGCCTGGCTCGTCTCTGCCGTCGTCCACCAAATCGGCCTGTTACTTTAACAGCGTTTTATGATTTCCTGTAGGGGCGTAGCTTGTCTACGCCCTTTATTGATTGGGCATAGACAAGCCATGCCCCAAGATACTACGCCCCAGCAAACAACCCCGAAAAGGCCACAAAAACGTCTTAAAATCTCCCGCAAAATATAGATTTTGCGAAATAATTTTGTGAAGATTTTGTGTCCAAAAGTAGAAAGGACATTGTGTCAACTGCCATATCTCGCCAATTTTGTTTGTAATACCCTAATAATCAAAGAAAAGCCCCATAGAATCATTTCCGCCCTTTTTCCTCAAAATTTGCACCGCAGTCGAAATAAATTTACACTGCGGTACGCCTATACTTGCACCGCAGTGTAAATAAATTTGCACCGCAGTGCATTTTTTACCGAACTTCAGCCCTCCAAACGACCTACTCCCCCACAACGAATAACGGGCTGCAAACCGAGGTGGTCTGCAGCCCGTTGACAATTGTCGGGGGACGGTCAGAAGTCCCGAACCGCACGGATGGAAAACCCGTAGGCACGGCTTGCGGACCACTCTGCATCGTAGCCGCGGAAGTTGATGTTAAAGGCCGACGACGGCATGTCGCGGTTGAGCGACGACGACCAGTAGTAACCCTGTTCGTCAGCTTGCAGACGTTCTGTGCCCGGCTGATAGCCAGCGGCAGGAAGGAAGATGCTGTTGCCGTTTGTGGCTGTCACACGGAATCCTTTCACACCGTTCAGCGTCTCCTCGGTCCATGTGCATGCCGTCAGTTCCTTGATTTCGCTGAGCGTCGGCATACGCCATGGACTGCCCCACTGCTTGGTGGCGGCATCATACTTGGCCACGCCGCTGATGTTGTTGCCTACATACTCGTAGGTGTAGTTCGTGAAGTATTGGTAGTTTTCCTCCGAATAGTCGCCCTTGGGCTCGGTCTCTGCCCACGAGAACAGGTTGCCGAACTCCTCTGGCTTTTCGGCCCCGATGTTGCACTGGGCCCACAGCACTGTGCCCCCGAGGTCGATGCCCTGTTGCGGGTCCGGCACAGCTTCTTCCTCAAACTCGATGAAGTCGATGTCGCCCACCACAAAGCGGTGCATCCTGCCGTCCAGCATCTTCACGACCATCACGTCGCGCGTCTCCTGGGCCACGGCATGGCATGCCATTAGAAACAAGGTACAGAGTATCCACAAAAGTCGTTGCATGTGATTCTTTGTTTTGGTTGATAAAAAAGTGTGGGGCGTTCAGTTCTTACCCCACACTTTTCCTATATGAAGAATTGATTAACGTTCCTTGACAAACACCTCACTGTCGTCTGCGTACTCATCGCCAATTACTTCAGCGCCTGTACCAGTGCCACCAGTAGAGGCTTTACGTGTACGTCCCTTATAGACATACTTGTGGTTGTGCTGGATGATGGCCTTCAGCAAGGCAGCGCCACCGTTGGACGAACTACCGATAAAGTCGGCGTAGATAAAGCCGAGACGTTCTGCAGGAGCGGAACCTGTCAAATAGTTTGTCAACCAAGGATTCATCGTTTCAGCATAGTCAGAGGGATTGCCACCAAGGAATGAATATGCAATGTTGTTCCATGTGAAGTAGAAACGAGGAGATGAATCTCCTGCTGCTGCCTCTAACATTGTACGGACATAACCCTGTTTGGTTGAAGTGTTGGTCGTACCATAGTGGTCTTCCCAACTTGCGTCTGCGATTTTTCCGCCACCTACCTTATATATATAAGCTCCTGTCGTAGAGGTGTCATCACCTGTTTCCTGGATAATTCCGCCATAAACCACATCTGACCAAACATTTTCGTTTCCATAAGGATTCTTGCTGATGACAACAACTTTTCCGCGTGCATCGCCAAAGTTCTGATATTGCTCTAAAGAGCCAAGCAAGAAACTGGAATTGTTGGCGAAAATAGTTCTAACAGCTTCCCTCCATTCTGAAGAACGATCTGAACCAGAAGAAGTATTTTCTTTTTGCATGTTAATAAAAACAGTTTCAGTCGGATTGCCCTGCACGAATGCTACTAAATCAGCAACGGCGTCCTTGAACAAGATAGAGGTAGTTGTCAGTCCATGGCAAATCAACAGGTTGTCGGCTGTAATGGTAGAAGAACTTGTGTACCGTGGACGAAGGTCAAAGCCGCGTACACCATTGGCAAGTAGTTGTGCAATCGTTTCACTCTGGCACTTGCTCGCATTGCCGCTAACTCCACTTGTTGCTGCATTGTGTGCTCCTGGAACAGTCAGCTGGCGCAGGCGCAGGTTGCTGGGGATCGTGGCCATCCAGAGGTTCTGCTTGGCTGTGGATGTGTTTCCAAACTTGTACTTCTTGTAGTAGGGCAGACAAACGCTACCTGTTTGGTTCGACATTGAGGTTATATAATCTTGGTTGATAGGAGAGTTACCAACAGATGCCGTTGACTTCTTCGTGAAGAACTTGCCGTCAGTCGTACGGACGGTGATGGTGAAACCCTGCTCCTGTTTGACGGGAAGTACATAGAAGCGGACCGTTGCGGTTGTTGCACCTACGTCGCTGACGGTAACAAGGTTGCTGATGCAGTTGCTTGCAGCATAACCACCAGCATCGTTGTTAACCACATTGATGGCTTTAGATGTACAGTTGTAGCGGATGCGTCCTGCCATGCTTGCACCGGAGTTAGACAACAGCGATACGGACTGAATGGTTCCTCCGTCAAAACTCGACAGGTCCACATCAATCACCGAGCAGATGTAGCCGAACTTGAACTCTGCTTTTGAACCACCGCCCGTGGTTTCAGCGCTGGCTGCGATGTAGGGACCCAGTCCGTCTACGCTGCCCTCTAAGTTCTCGGTATAGTCCTGCTCGGTCCATACCATGGCTGTGACGGTCGAACCGTTCCAACTCTCTGCTGCTTCTTTGGGATAGAAGGCATAGAACGTTTTTTCCGAGCTTGCGTCACTGGTGATAAAGGTGTTACCACTTGGCGTGAACTCACAACTTGCATCGGTTGATGAAGGGGAGAATGTGTAACTGAGAGTACCGTCACTGATGCTGATTTTGTCGGTCGTGTGCCACTGAGTGATGCCCATCGTTTCCGTATTGATAGCGATGGTACGTGGTTTTGCCGAAAAGGCATCAAGGTCTTCTTCGCCAAGAATTTCCATGCCGCCTACTGATGCAGCATGAAACGCGATGGCTTCGCCTTCTGTAGGAATGGCCTTCGCGATTTCCTCATCGACCACGTCCTTGTCGCTGCTGCAGGCACCGAGTGTCAGTCCTGCAGCGGCGAGGAGATAAATATAATGATTCTTTTTCATTGTTCTTTGATGTTTTAAGTGTTAATTACCACAGGTTGCCCCACGATTCGTCTTCAAAATGATTACGTTTTTTAGACAGTTCTTCCTCACCTTCGCCCGTTCCGCTGCCTCCGCTGACGTTACCGATAACTTGGCAGAGGCTGCTGAGGTCAACGTTGGACAATTTCAGACAAGGCTTTTTATATTCTTTTTTCATATGATATGCTTGTTTGGTTATTTGACAAAAATCTTCTTGACGGTGCCGTCGCTGTACTTGACATCGTTGAGGCCCTTCTGCGGAGCGGAGAGACGAGCGCCGCCGACGGTGTAGTATTCTGCGTTGTCCATCGTGAGGGTTCCGTCGTTGTGGAGCGTACCGATGCCTGTGGTGTCATCGCCGTTGATGAAGATGACGCGCAGCGCCTTGGCGTTGCTTGCTTGTGGCTTAATGTATGCTCGGAAGGGTCCGACGTTGGGCTGCACGTCATTAACGAGATAGAAAGCGACGCCATTGGGTGAGCTGGCGTGGTTCTGCAGAACGTATGAACCAACAGGGGCTTGTGTAGTACTATAGACACCTGTGAGTTCGCCATTGTCGAAGGTCGTACCTCTAGTAAAGGCGGGCACTTCAACGTTCGTGGCCGTGAACTGTCCGCTGCCTGTGATAAGCACGGGTTTGTTGGCAGGAACGGCATTCACTTCCGTTGCCTTCACCTCGCCGCCGATTACATTTATACCCTGATCGAGAGTGTATGCCTTGCCGGTAGGAATGCGGCTTGTGTATGGAATCATCAGTGTCGCATATTCACCATTAGCAAGGTCAGTGTCGGCTACTGTGTATTTTGCACTGGTTGCCGTGAAGGCTTTGGGTACGAAGAACGCAGTGTTTTGTTTCGAAAGAATAAGGTTGCTGCAAGTGTTCCCTACGATAACATTTTTTGTGTTGCTCACTTGTCCTGCGTTAGCGTAGGTCAACAGGTTGGGGTTTTGTGTTGTAGGAATTTCTACGTTAATGAGTCCTGAAGCGGCGGTCAGGTCAACTATCGAAATCGTGTTGTCCAATTGTGCAGTCACGTCTGCGAGTGTAACATTGCCTGCAGCAGTGAGAACTCCGTCACTGACGTTCACAAAGCCTTCATTAGTGTAGAGGGTGAGCGAGACAGATTCTTTGGTATAGCAGGTCCATTCTTCATGCGAGCCTGCCCAGCCCAGATACTGTATTCCATAATTATAGTCGCCTGCTTCACTGATATAGGCCCATATGGTATTGACATATCTTCCTGCCTTGAAGGCTTCAAGTGCAGAGGTTTGTCCATTGGGGTAATGGTTGCCACTGTTGGAATAGTCTTGTGTTGAATAGGCTGTGCTGCTGGCATCTCTCATAACGGAAGAAATGATCGTCTTTGTGTCTCCGAAGAAAACATAGACTGGAGGATAGTCAGCATTGGCCATGTGTAGGTTATAAGTAGTGCTGTTGCCAGTCAGACGATAGAAGGCTTGTATGGTGAATTTGTAGAGTCCCGGCTGTGTGATATTGACGGTGTTGGAGTAGACCGTACGGCTGTCCCATTGTCCGCCTTGATACTTCTCGGCAGTGGACGAGGGTGTACTACCTGCGATGACAGGCACGGCAGTCCATGACGACACTGCGTTCTGCAGGGCATCAGGAGTGGTGGCTGTCAGGTCTGCAGATGAGGCTGCCGCACTGGCCTGTGCATTGGCAAGGTTGGTTATCACCGTTTGGTGTTCTGCAGGGGTAACCAGTGTAAAGGCTGTAGAACTAGAGGCATCAGACATGATGCGTGTTCCGTTCACTTTCATATAACGATTGCTGACGGTATTCTGAAAGATGTACTTTTCGCCCTGCTTTGTTACTTTCCAGAAACGGTTGTTATGGGAAGGGTTGTCTGCATAGATACCTGTTCCGTCATCGAAGATATACCAGTCGCTGGCATCTGCAAATTTGAGCGTGGTTACGCCTGTGGCATCGGTCGTTACGTTAACGGGCATTCCCCAGTCGTAGAGTTGGACTGCGGAGCCGTAGGGCTCGCCGCGAAGCCAAAACTTGTCAGTGTCGTCCTTGAAAAAGTAGGTGCCGTCGGGAATGGCGGCTTCTTCTGTCGTGTCAAACTTCTCAATCTTCACATTGTCGAAACCGACAATGGTCTCGACTGCTGAGTTTTGTTTGGCGGTTAGTGAAATGGTGACAGATTGTTCGTTTGCAAGTGTAAACGAGACATTGACGTTGTTCCATGAACTGGAGTTGCCTACAGAGACCGACTGACCTCCGGCGCTCAGGGTTGCTGCACCTGTGCTAGACTGCAGATAGGCATCGCAACTGATGCGATAGGTTCCTGCTGGAAGAGTAGCCGTTTGTGAGAGTATGAGTTGCTCAGAATTTCCCCAGCGGAAGCGAATCCAGTAAACGTTGTTTCCGCCCTGGGCCGGCTGTGGTTTGCCAGAAAAGTTATTCCATTGCAGACAAGTGCTGTTAAGAGCCGTCATGTCGTTGCTCTCGCCATTGGTATAGGAAATAGTCCATTGGTCGGGAGCATAAATAGCTCGTTTATTATTTCCGTCTTCACGTGGATAAGAATGTACGGTAAACGTGCCTTCGAAATCCGCATTCGACAGATACTCGCTGGTTACATCCGTTTGTTGTGCTGATGCTGACACGATGCCAACAAATGCAACAGCAAGTGTTGACACGACAATTTTTAATAGTCTTTTCATTGATATTGAATGTAAAAATAGATAATGAATGCTTTGGAATATTGGAGAATAGATGGCAACTATTGCCTCATGTCCAATCAGTTAGGCCTACAAAGATACGCCGTTCTGCCGAAAGTGACAAAAGATTTGGCGAAAAAGTGCATTTTTCGGGTTTGTTAAGTGCCCAAAAACGCACTGCGGTGGAAATAAATTTGCACTGCGGTGCGACTATAGTTGCACTGTGGACGAAATTTATTTCGACTGCGGTGCGTTTTTTGAGGGTTTTTGTGTAACTTTGCAGGGTGGTTTGAAAGCCTAATAAACAATAGATTATGGAAAAGACTTGGAGATGGTTCGGTCCGAAGGACCAGATAACGCTGGAGATGCTGCGACAGATTGGGGTCGAGGGCATCGTGACGTCGCTGCATGATATGCCGGCGGGTGAGGTTTGGACGGTGGAGCGGATCGGCGCGATGAAGGATTTCATCGAGCGGAGCGGGCTGCGCTGGTCGGTGGTCGAGAGTCTGCCGGTGAGCGAGGCGATCAAGTATGGCGGGCCGGAGCGTGACGCGTTGATTGAGAACTACAAGGTGAGCCTGGCGAATCTGGGCCGGTGTGGCGTGCATACGGTTTGCTACAATTTCATGCCGGTGCTCGACTGGGCGCGGACGGAGTTGGACCACCCGTGGGCCGACGGTTCGTCGTCGTTGTATTTCAACAAGGTGAAGTTTGTCGTGTTCGACTGTTTCATCCTCGGTCGCGAGGGTGCGGAGCAGGACTATACGGAGGCCGAGGTGGACGAGGCGCGTCGCATGGCGGCCACGATGACTGACGAGGAGCGACGGGGCCTGATCGATACGATTATCGTGAAGACGCAGGGCTTCGTCGGCGGCAATATCTCGGAGCAGGACGATGCGCCCGTGGAGAAGTTCCGCGACTTGCTGGCTTTATATAAAGGTATCACGCGCGAGCAGTTGCGCGAGAACATGAGGTATTTTTTGGAGGCGGTGATGCCTGTTTGCCGCGAGTGGGACATGCGCCTGTGTGTGCATCCCGACGACCCGCCGATTCCGCAACTGCTTGGACTGCCGCGCATCGTGACGTGCGAGGAGGACATCGACTGGCTGCTGTCGGCGGTGGACGACTGGCACAACGGCTTGACGCTGTGTTGCGGTTCGTTGTCGGCGAGCCTGAAGAACGATGTGCCGCACATGGCACGGAAATATGCGCGACGCACGCATTTCGTGCATTTGCGCTCGACCGACGTGCTGCCCAACGGCGACTTCATCGAGGCGGACCATCTGAAGGGCCGTGCTAATCTGGTGGAGGTTTGCCGCATCATGGAGGAAATGAATCCGACGGTGCCGATGCGTGTCGATCATGGCCGCACGATGCTGGGCGACGAGTCGAAGGGCTACAACGCGGGCTATTCGTTCCACGGCCGCATGATGGGACTGGCGCAGATGGACGGCGTGATGGCGGCGGTGAGGAAGTAGCCTCTCCCCCTAACCCCCTCCCCCGAAGGGAGGGGGAAGCCTTGCGGCGGAAGAAAATGCATAACTAATCAATACCTATTATTATGGAGAAAAAAGCAACGGATTTTGTGTTCCTGAATGGAAAGACGGCTGTCGTCACAGGCGGCAGCGGTGTGTTGGGCAGCAATGTGGCTGAAGGTCTGCTCAAGGCGGGTGCCAACGTGGCCATCATCGGACGACATGACGACAAGGTGCAGGAGGCGCTCGAACGACTTGCTCCGGCTGCCGAGGCTGGTGGCGGTGAGGTGTTGGGCTACACATGCGATGTGCTGAACCGTGCCGAACTGGACGACACGCGCGATCGCATTCTCTTGGCGTTCGGACGGGTGGACTTCCTCATCAACTGTGCGGGCGGCAACGTGAAAGGTGCCACGGTGATGGACGACGAGAGCGTGTTCGACATGCTCGACGAAGACCTGCGTGCAGTCATCGACCTCAACCTCTATGGCACCATCTACCCTTGCCTCGAGTTCGGGAAGTTGATGGCCGAGCAGAAGAGCGGCGTCATCATCAACATCTCGTCGATGGCGGCCTACTCGTCGCTCACACGTGTGATGGGCTACGGCATCGCCAAGGAGGGCGTGAATGCGCTGACTAAGTGGCTGGCGCAGGAAATGGCCATCAAGTACAGCCCCAACATCCGTGTCAACGCCATCGCCCCGGGCTTCTTCATCGGCGAGCAGAACCGCAGCGCCTTGCTCAACGAAGACGGTTCGCTGACGGAGCGTAGCCACAAGGTGCTGGCAAAGACGCCCATGCGCCGCTTCGGCGACATCGCCGAACTGAACGGGCTGGTGCTCTACCTCTGCTCCGACGCTGCGTCGTTCGTGACAGGCACCATCATCCCTGTGGATGGCGGGTTTAGTAGTTTCTCAGGAGTATAAGACCCACCCCCGGC
>R23__coassemble_1011_pt1 | contig 15090 bp, 11 predicted proteins | sample R23__metabat2_high_PE_006 | metagenome-assembled genome bin R23
CATTCCCGAGGGGTTGTCTGGAGACAGGTACCCTCGGTTTTATCTGAACCAAAAACAAATAATGAGAAAAATGTGCTGAAGTGTTCATTTTATCAGACTGCGGACTATTTATATATAGAAGGCCGTGAAAACGGCAGTGCACTGCGGTGCAAATAAGAAGTAAAAACAACGTACGTACGTACGACGCAAATATTTAAATATTATTATGAATAGATTTATTCAGAAGACTGACCGCCACAGCGCGGAGGTCGCAACTCGCCAAGGCGAGGTAAAGGGCAAGGCCCTTATGCAGATGCCCATTTGGGATAGTCCGATGAAAAACACGGGCATCGTAGTTTCAAACCGTGAAGAGTTCGAATCGTTTATGAAGGAGAACGAGGGAAAAATGAAAAGCGTGCGAAGCGTGCTTCAGTCTGATGTTTCGGACGAAGTGAAACGAAAGGCAAAGGCTCAGTTACCGTGCATGATGCCTGCAGCCAACCTTCCGACGCTATCGGTGAAGAAGACGAAGGAGATTGCGCGGAAGCACCTGAACGGACATGTGTTCTGCGATTTTGACCACATCCATGTAAGTGACGACGTACGTCGGTTGGTCGCACTGCATCCCGACGTGCTCATGGCCAAAGTGAGCATCAGCGGCGAAGGACTGCACGTAGTGCTGCGCCAGGCGCAGCACGACACCATGAAGCAGGCGCACGAGTTTGCACACTATCTCCATCTCACGCTCGACGAGGCGTGCAAGAACGAGAACCGCCTGATGTACCTGTCTCCGAGGGAGGATTGGTTCGTACTGAAGGACGAGTTCTTCACCGAGACCGAAGCACCTCAGTTCGCTGAGCCGCAGGCCACCCAAGCCGAACCGCCTCAGTACACGACCACGACGACGTCGTGGACCGATGAGAGCATGAACTTGGTCAACCTCATCGAGAACCTCTACCAAGCGATTGGCAAGCCTCTTGCAGGCGTCAACAACAAGCGCAACAGCAAGACTGTGCAGGTGGCCTTGTGGTTTTGGGACGCTGTAAAATACGGGCGGCTGAAGGTGTCGCTCAAGGACGCTGTCTCCATCTTCCGAGCGCAGTTCCACTTCGGTGATCCTGACCATATCGAAGGTATCGTACGGTGGGCATTCAAGTGCAAGCGTACTCCGTACCTGCCGCTTGTAGTACGCAACGCATTGGGTCTGAACAGGTTGAACGAACTCATGTCGATGGACGAGGCGTTGTATTGGGCAGGGCGCTTGGCCGAGATTGACCTGCCGAGGGGGCTCAAGGAGTGTGTCATGGCCGTCGAGCCGTCGAAGCGCATGGCTGCCCTCATCAGCGTGCTGCCCGCTTGGCAGACAGTGGGTACGGGCATTCGCTACAAGGACTACTTCGAGCAGAAGTGGCGCCGTTTCGGGTGCATCACCTTCATTATCAACTCAATGGGTGGCGGCAAGCAGCAGTTGTTCGAACTCGCTGAGTTGGTGGTTCTGCCGCTGCGTCAGGCCGACAAGAGTGCCTACGCCCAAGTGAACGAGTTCAAGGAGGAATTTGTCGAGAACGGCGGCAAGGCGCCCAAGGGGAAGAAGACTCCGAAGGTTCCCATCCGCGTGATTGGCTCGATGTTCTCGGGCAACAGGATTCTTGCACGATTGGCCAATGCCGTCCGCATTGTGTTTTCACCTTTCACAGGCACCGAGTTCACACAGCACGAACATCTGCTGAGCATGGAGAGCGACGCATCGTACTCGAGTGCAGAGGCCCGCAAGAGTTTCACGAACATGGGCTATCACATGCTGAAGTCGTTCAACGGCGAGCGTGTGAACGTGGATTACAAGGAGGAAACTAGCGTGTCGGGTCCTCTGAGCGACCTCCTCAATTGGCTCTACGCGTTGAACCGCAACGACTTCATGAACTTCATCCATGATATGGGGTTGGAGAAGGGTTTGGCAAGCCGCATCAGCCCTGCGCTCTTCCCCTTCGTCGAAGGAGGTGAACGCCCCAAACCCATGAGCGAGGAGGACAAGGCCACCATCACGGACATGGCTCGACGTCTGACCAAGGTCGCCGTATGGGTCGAAGCCGAAGAGATAACAGAGCCTCTCAACAAGCGACTCCGCGAACTCGAAACCCAAGCCATGGGCGACTACATCAAGGGCAACGCCACCCACCGCCCCTACAACCAAATCGGACCCTCGGCAGGCGTGCTGAGCGCAGTCATGCGCAGCATCGACGAGGTGGAGCAGACAGGCAAAGTCTCTGTCACCGAGGACGACGTGAAACTCGCCATGCTCGTAGCGGACTATGTCTATGAGCAGTTCCTCAAGATGTTCTACGCGGCTCTCGTGCGCGAGGCCGAACGCGGAAACAAAATCGAGGGACGTACCGACGTACGTCGCACCATAGACATCCCTGCCAACTCGGAGAAGGTCAGCGAGAGCCGACTAAAGAGCCTTCCCCTCGAGTTCACGGCATCCGAAGGCATCACCCTCACAGGAATGGAACGCGACAAGTTCCTGCGTTGGTGCCGCGACCAAGTCAAGCGCGGCAACCTCGCGAAAGCAGGAGAGTGGACGTGGAGAAAGGTGTAGGAGATAGCCCTCGGGGGAGACAGTGGGGCTCACAACAGAAAAAGCCTGACAGCAAATGCGTTGTCAGGCCTTTTTTATTATCTGATTACTCCGAATACTCAGATTACTCCGATTTTAACTTTTAATTTATAATTTTTAATTTATAATTTTTAATTATTAATTTTCACCTCACCCTCAGCAAGTCGCCCGCAAGGGGCTGATAGTCGTCGTCCTTGTAGTTCATCTTGTAGAGGCTGCGCAGACGGATGCCGTAGCGTTGGGCGATGCTGTACATCGAGTCGTCGTCCGTCACCTTGTGCCAACGGCCTTTCATCTCCTTCGGGCCCTTCGAGGCCTTCTTTTCGAGATAGACGAAGTCGCCGTCGGCAAGGGGCATGTCGTCGTCGGCCTCGTTGTAGTCGAGCAGGCGGTTGAGCGGCAGACGGAGGTCGGAGGCGATGGTCGCCCATGTGTCGCCCGTGCGGGCAATGGTGCAGCGCAGACCGTTGTTGAGTGTGAAGGCGCGGTAGTTGAGGTGGACCTCGGGCGTGGGTTCGTACTCGGGGATGACGATGCGCGGACGGTTGGGGTCTTCATCGAGTTTGTCGAGTTCGTAGAGTTCGATGATGCCGATGAGTCGGTCGGCATAGACGGGGCTCGTGGCATAGCCGCAGGCTTTCAGTCCGCGTGCCCATCCCTTGTAGTCGGTGATGCTGAGGCGGAAGAGGCGCTGATAGCGCTCGCGCAGGAGGAAGCGGCTGTGGTCTTCGTAGCCTTCCTCGACGCTATTGTACTTGCGGAAGTGCTCGCCGTGGCGGTCGTCGTTGTGTGTGACCGTGGGGCCTGTCCAATCGCTCCCCCGCTTGATGCCGAAGTGGTTGTTGGACTTCTGCGCCAATTCGCTCCGCCCTGCCCCACTCTCGAGGAGGCCTTGGGCCAAGGTGATGGATGCGGGTATCTTGTGGCGCCGCATCTGCTCGACGGCGATGTCCTTGTACTTCTCGATATAGGCTTCATAGACGCTGTTGCGCTGCTGTGCCACGGAATGTACAAAGCACGAAGTACAGAGTATGACGAAAAGGATGGTTCGTTTCATAATCATAGTTTTTAACTCAGAAATACACGGAAAATATTTCAGTGTCATTTCGTTTGTTCCCGTGTTTTTCAGTTGTTACAGGAAACTGCCGTCGAAATGGACAGGCAGCGTGTCACGGGCCGCGTTGAGAATGTAGATGCCTTCGGTGCCATAGAGGTAGATGCGCATGTCGTGTTGGTAGCGGTACTCGGTCTCGACCATCACTTGACGGCACGAGCCGCATGGGGCTACAGGACGCTCGGTAAAATGGCCCGACGTGTCACGTGCAGCGATGCACAGGGCTACGACTGCCTGCTCGGGATAGCGCGAGTTGGCATAGAACAGGGCGGTGCGCTCGGCACACAGTCCCGACGGGAAGGCTGAGTTCTCCTGATTGCTGCCTGCCACAATGGTGCCGTCGGCCAACAGCACGGCTGCTCCGACCGAGAAGTGGCTGTAAGGCGAATAACTGCGACGGGTGGCTTCCTTGGCTTCGGCCAACAGACGGCGCTCGTCGTCCGACAACTCGTCCTCCTGCTTGAAGACAACGGGTATGTTGATGTTCAGTTCTTTCATGGTTATAGAGGGATTTAGTATAAGGTCTGACGTAATTCCTTGATGCCTTCGTCGGCGATGTAGTCGTCGTACTCCATCAACTTGTCAATCGAGCCCTTGGGACCGAGTTCGATGATGCGGTCGGCCACGGTCTGTATGAACTCATGGTCGTGTGAGGCAAAGAGGATGTTGCCCTTGAACAGGCGCAGGTTGTTGTTGAAGGCCTGAATGGACTCCAAGTCGAGGTGGTTGGTCGGCGTGTCGAGAATCAGGCAGTTGGCGTTCTTGAGTTGCATACGCGCAATCATACAGCGCATCTTCTCACCTCCCGAAAGCACGCGCACCTTCTTCAGCACCTCCTCGCCCGAGAACAGCATGCGCCCCAAGTAGCCCTTGAAGAACACGTCGTTGCCCTCGCCAAACTGACTCAGCCAATCGACAAGGTTCAAGTCTGAATCGAAAAACTCTGTATTGTCCAAAGGAAGGTAGGCCGTCGTAATCGTCACACCCCACTTGTAGGTGCCCGACTGCGCCTCACGCTTCCCGTTGATAATCTCGAACAACGCCGTCATGGCGCGAGGATTGTGGCTCAGGAACACGACCTTCTGACCTTTCTCGACGACAAACGAGAGGTCCTTGAACAGCACAGTTCCGTCTGCATCGACAGCAGTAAGGCCTTCGACCTCCAATATCTGATTACCGGGTTCACGCTCCATCGTGAAGATGATACCCGGATACTTACGAGTCGAAGGCTGTATCTCGGCAATGTTCAACTTCTCCAACATCTTCTTGCGAGACGTCGTCTGCTTCGACTTCGCGGCATTGGCAGAGAAACGGCGGATGAACTCCTCCAACTCGCGCTTCTTCTCCTCAGCCTTCGCCTTCTGATTCTGCAACTGCTTCAGCGCCAACTGAGACGACTGATACCAAAACGAATAGTTGCCCGCAAACAGATTGACCTTGCCATAGTCGATATCGACCGTGTGTGTGCTGACCGCATCAAGGAAGTGACGGTCGTGGCTCACCACCAACACCGTATGCTCGAAGTTGGCAAGGAAATCCTCCAACCACGTCACCGTGTCCAAGTCAAGGTCGTTCGTCGGCTCGTCCAACAGCAAGTTGTCAGGATTGCCATACAGCGCCTGAGCCAACATCACACGCACCTTCTCCTTACCTGTCAACTCGGACATCATCTTGTAGTGCAAGTCCTCCTTGATGCCAAGTCCGCTCAGCAGAATCGCCGCATCACTCTCGGCATTCCAACCATCAAGTTCGGCAAACTTTTCCTCCAACTCAGCAGCACGCACACCGTCCTCGTCCGTGAAATCTTCCTTCGCATACAGCGCATCCTTCTCCTGCATGATGTCCCACAGCACCGTGTGCCCCATCATCACAGTGTTGATGACTGTGCAGTTGTCAAACTTGAAGTGGTCCTGAGACAACACCGACAGACGCTCACCGGGGCCAAGGCTGATCGTGCCCTTCGCAGGCTCCAACTCACCACTGATGGCTTTTAGCAGCGTTGACTTTCCTGCTCCGTTCGCACCTATCACACCATAGATGTTGCCGTTCGTGAATTTCAGGTTCACGTCCTTGTACAGCGTCCGCTTTCCAAACTGAATTGCTAAATCCGTTAAGGTAATCATTCTTGAATATGCTATTTTGTGCAAATTTACGCAAAAAAAAGAGAACAGGCAAACTTTCATAAAAAAAAGAAACAAGTTCACGAAAAACATGAACTTGCTTCCTTCACTTAGAGCGGCAAACGAGACTCGAACTCGCGACCCCAACCTTGGCAAGGTTGTGCTCTACCAACTGAGCTATTGCCGCAAATACTGCGATTTTGGCTTAGTCGTGCCCGGAACAGGACTCGAACCTGCACGGCTCTCACCACTCGCACCTGAAACGAGCGCGTCTACCATTCCGCCACCCGGGCTCCGACAAATTTTGTGAAGAGGATGAGACTCGAACTCACACGGGACAATTCCCACTACCCCCTCAAAGTAGCGCGTCTACCATTCCGCCACCTCTCCAACAAACGTCATAAATATTTTTAGAACGATTGAGCGGCAAACGAGACTCGAACTCGCGACCCCAACCTTGGCAAGGTTGTGCTCTACCAACTGAGCTATTGCCGCAAAAAAAATCGCCATGCTCCGTTTCCTTCGCAAAAGCGAGTGCAAAGGTACGCTTTTTTGCCGAACTGACAAAACATTTCTAAGTTTTTTTGTCAAAATTCGAAAAAAAAAGAATTTTCAACGATTTACTATTATATAGGTATAAGGATTGCCCTGAACAGGAGCGTTCCTATAAGGGCAAAAAAAATTGCTTATCTCACGACAAGCAATCTTTACTAACCTTAAAATAAATCTAATACCATGAAAAACACGATGCAAAGTTACGGCTTTTTTGCAAAATAGCAAGCGTTTGCGTACACAATCTTCATTTTATTAAACATTTTTAACAATTAAGGCATAATATTCATGATATATGTACATAATATACAACAAGAGAATGCTTATTCTTTCACCGTATGTTGCCGTGGACCAAAGGGAGGAAAACCACCCATGGGAGGAAATCCGCCAAAGCCAAATCCCCCCTGTGAACCATCACGTCCGACAATCGTAAACATGTCAGAGAGAGGTAATGCATGCTCCTTACCTGCTGAACGGACAAGATAGGTGCGTCCCTTTTTGAATTGGGGACAGGATATGAGACTTGAACTATGCTGAAAATCAAATGGAGCATCGAACCTAAAGAGTACCTTTCCTGAAATAGAATCACAGACTTCGACGCGCTGACCTACTTGTGTATTAAGTCCGACGAGCAATGCTGTGGGTTGATAAGCAGTTTCTGCTGTCGGCACACTTGGCATGTCACCCATACCTGCACCAATGGAGAAGCATGTTCCACCCTTCACGACGATTGGCGAGAAATCGCAATCGAAGCCTTCCTCAGGCGGTCCTGTCTGACTGAATGCAAAGACTTGACCATCGGCAATGGTAATGGCTCCCGCATCCCGTCCATTGGCATCAACAGCATCGTTGGTTCTACTGATAACGGCGGTGCTGCCTCCATTAAACAAAATGTTACCATTGGAATTCATGCCGTCATCAACAGCATCGACACGAACATTGCCGCCATTGACAACAATTCCGCCCTTGCCCTCAATGCCTTCACCACCTGCATGAGTGGTCGTAACACTTATATTACCCGACTCAATCGTAATGATGCCCTGCGCCTTAATACCCTTAGGCGTACCGATATAGTTATGCTTCCCGAAAGGAGGAGCCATGTTCATGCCTTCGCCAAAAGGAGGAAACACAGGAAATGCATTGTCCTTGTTCATCTCCTCAAACTTGGCACGCATCTCGTCAAAATGCTGTTTCACCTCCTCGGGGATATCGTCGGGATTAAAATGGAATGGTGGAGGACCTCCGCCACCAAAGGGGAACACTTGCGTGGTGTCTTCGCCAAGATTGTCACCCAAAGTCTGCACATTGAGTGTGAGATCGCGAATGGTGAGATTAGCCTTGGCGTTAAGTCCCTTACAACCATCACCTTTTGCCAATAACGTCAGTTTTCCCTTGCCCGAAAGCGTGAGATTGTCCTTGCTAAAAATGACAGATGAATGGTGCTTCGCCGTATCGACACAGGCCACCACCGTGAGGAAGTTTTCGGTATTCTTCTTAGCAATGAGCGCAACAGGGGTGTTTTTCTTGAATGCAAGCGGAGAACCCTCCTGAGAAGTGAGATTCACATTGTCAAGTTCCAGAGATGCACCTGCAGGACAACTCACGGAAAGTGTACCATCGTCACTATGACCATGGAGAATGAGTTTGAGGGGCGTTGCCTTCTGAAAACTTTTGATTTTCACATGTGCACCATCAACCTTCCATGTGGTGTTTTCGGCATTCTTAACCGTTACCTTTGCTTGCGTGCCTTGATAGGTTATGTCAAAAGTCTGAGCGTTTAGGACATAAGACAGGCAACAAAGTAGTGAAACTCCAAGAAATCTTTGTTTCATAATTTTTCTCCATAGGCAAGGTCACCTGCATCTCCGAGCCCCGGCACAATGTATGCATGTTCATTGAGCGACGGGTCAATGGCAGCACACCATAGCGTGACATTTTCGGCATCCTTGAAAGCCTCACGGATATAGTCCACACCCTTCTGTGCTGCGATCACACAGCAGAGGTGAACATGAGAAGGACGACCTTTGGTGCAGAAAGCCTGATAACCCAACTCCATACTTCCGCCCGTAGCAAGCATCGGGTCAGCAATGATAAGGGTTTTGTTCGTCATATCAGGCGACGCCATGTACTCAATGCGAATGCCTACATCCTTACATTCTTTGTCGCGATAATAACGATAAGCGGAAACGAAGGCGTTGTCAGCCCTGTCGAAAACATCAAGAAAACCTTGGTGGAAAGGCAGTCCTGCACGGAAGATGGTACCAATCACAATGGGATTGTCTGCGGTATTACAATCAGCCACACCCAATGGGGTTGTAATTTGTTTGTTTGAATACTCAAGGGTCTTGCTCACTTCATAAGCCATCGCATGACCAATGCGTGTGAGATTGTGGCGAAAGCGCATACGGTCACCCTGTACATCAACATTGCGCAGTTCGGCAATGTACTGATTAACCACACTTTCGTGGTCAGCAAAGTTGTATATTTCCATATTATATGTTTTTGTCTTTATGGTATTCAGAAAAAAAAACAGATAGAGCCTGCGATGCGAGGCGCTATCTGTTTCCTGTTATATAATGGTCATCTGTGGGATGTGCTGTGTTTCCAAAACATCCACTTGGGGTAAGGAGGTTCGGCAGGTGCCGCCATCTCTTCACGTACACGACGGCGAATCAGTTGTTCGTAGGTGACACCACGAGTAATAATCTCATAGATGTCCGTCCAACTTGGCAACCCATTGATGTTCTTATCGTCGATAAATACGTCGGCGTTCAACTTACAAGAAAAGTTTTTATTCTTCGCCTCGTTGAACAATTCCGATGTATCGCTATTGACGGCATAGAACTCAACACCGCGTTCCTTGCACCAAGCCAAAGCCTCGTCAAGCAATCGGCCCTCGCGAACAGTCCACAAAATCAACTTGTGACGGTCGTTGATGAGGCGACGCAACACTTCGCACGCGAAGGGACGTTCTTCACCAATGGCAGGATAACGATGCTCGACGATGGTTCCGTCGAAATCACAAGCAATGACCATAATACCTTATTATTATACTTCTTCGAGTTGTTCACCTTCTTTGAGGCCGTAACCATAGCCATATCCGTAGCCATAGCCATACCCATGTCCACGACCGTAGCCGTAGCCATAGCGACCATAACCATAGCCGCGGCTGTAGCCATACTTGCGACCATATCCGTAACGGCCGTAGTGACCATAGTAACTACCACTGCCTTCGCCTTCCTTCTCTGCATTGAGAATCAGGTTAACATTAGGCAGACGACCATCCTCAGCCAATTCGTTGACAATATCCATGTCTGCTTTCAGCGTGTAGTTAGCACGGACAACATAGAGGGTAAGGTCAACATGCTTGGCGATAGTCAGCGTATCTGAAACAAGTCCGATAGGTGCGGTGTCAAGAAGCACATAGTCGTACTTCTTCTTCAGATAATCAAGGGCAATACCAAGATTCTCACGCTCGAGCAATTCGGACGGGTTTGGTGGAATAGGTCCTGCAGGCAGAATATCAAGGTTAGGACTGATGCCTGACTTCTGAATCAACGTGTCGATGTATTCAACATCTTCAGGGTCACGTGAGAGGAAGTTGCTGATACCCTTCTCTGTATCTGACAGGTCAAAAAGTGATGCAAGACGCGGCTTACGGATATCAAGACCCACAACCACTACTTTCTTGCCCACAAAGGCGATACTTGCGGCGAGGTTCGAAGCAATAGACGTCTTACCTTCGCCCGATGTGGAAGATGTGAAGAGAATGACGTTCTGATCTTTCTCCAACACAAACGGCAGGTTAGAACGCAGCGTACGATACACCTCGACCATGACGCTGTTGCGGTTCTCCTGTACCACCACGGTACGGTCGCCCTTGACGAGTGCCTTCACAAATGGGATAGAACCAAGGAGAGGCACTTTCGTCAGTTTTAGCAAGTCTTCCTTCGATTCAATACGATAGCGGAAGAACTGACGGATGAAGTAGTAGAGGAAAGGAAGGACGAGACCCACGACGAAAGCGATGAGGAATATCATCTGCTTCTTCGGAGATACGGGAGTTCTGCTTGGAATAGGCTCTTCAATCATCTTACCCTTATAGGCAGACGAAGCCAAGGTGATTGAGTTCTCCTCACGCTTCTGCAACAGCATCAAGTACAGGCCTGCCTTCACCTCCTTCTGACGGTCGATGTCGGCCATGGCACGTTCCTTACCCGGAGCGCTGCTGATACGGCTCGAATACTTGTTCTGCTGACCTTGCAAGTCGCTACGACGAATAGCAAGTTGACGGCGTGCACTCTGCAACGATGCCTTAATACCACTCAGATAGCCTTCAAGTTGGCTTGTCAAAACGCTGACTGTCGGGCTTGTCTCAGAAGCAGTACGAAGCAAACGATTACGTTCCATCACATCCTCGTTGTACTTTGCAATCATGCTTGTGAGTCCCGGATCGCTCAAACCGACATTCGAAGGAATCACCTGCAGGTGGTTACGTGAGTCGTTCACATGGTCGATAAGGAACTCAATCAGATTAAGTTGGGTCGATACCTCAACGATTTCCTGCTCATAGCGGATATTCTGCGAAGCATCAGTTGCAGCATCGGCTGCAAGGTTGGTGATACCTGCCTGACGCTTGTACTGTTCCAACTCAGCCTCGGTCGTGTTCAACTCCTTACTGATGATACCCAAACGTTCGTCGATGAAGTCTGCCGTGCGGCGTGCCTCTTCATTGTTATCCTCGTTGGCATCCTCGTTGTAGATGCGGGCCAACATGTTCAGATAGTCACAAGCACGCTCAGGCAGGTTATCCGTAATGGAGACCTGTGCGATGGTCGTCATCTTCGAAGTTTCGCTCACGCTCAGACGACCTGCATACGAAGCAGCAACACCGTCGATAGGCATGACGACAGCAGTCAATTCACGTTTCAGGTCATAAGCATCAGGACGCTTGGCAAAAATCGGGTTCTTGTCAATGAAGACGTCACCGAATGGAGCATGAACAACAGACGGGAAAGCAGTAATCACCTTTTCGATGCGCATATCGGCATAACTGATGATTGTCTGAAGGTCCTTGCCTTTCATTTCCATCTCAACACGAATCGGACTTTGCAGCGAGTCAATCAAGTCAGCCTCATAATCCACAAGGTAGGGAGCGTACTTGTTGTACACCTCATTGTCACGAATGCGACCTTCAGCAATGTACATTGTGTACAGTTTCATCGCACGTACCACTTTCTTGTTCAGCGTACGAGTGCCCAACACCTCGATTTCGTTGTCGAAACCGTTCGAGTTGTTCATGAAACCCAATTCGTTGAACGTGTTGTTGATGGAAGAAGCATACGAACGACGTTGGTCTTGGTCCTTAATCAGAATTTTCGAAGACACACTATAGACGGGCGTCTGATAGCGCAAATAAACGTAGGCAAGTGCCATGCACACAGCAATGGAAGCAATAATCCAATACTTGTAGCGCAACAGCAAAAACCATAGGATTCGAATATCAAAACTCGACTCCTCCTCGGGGGCAATCTCAGGCGTATAGCCGTTTCCCTCCTTGAACTTTGTTGTTGATTCTGTCATAAATTATTTGTTTAAATGTTTATTTCTCAATTCAATCTGCAAAGATACGAAAATATTGGCGATGCACAAAAAATAAAACGCTTTTTCATCGTCTTTAGACGAAAACGAGCGACAACACCATTAAAAAGTCATTAACTCGTTACAATTCAAGGGAGTGAATCGTGATTTTCATACCGCAGTATACCGATAAGCGCACCGCAGTACATCGACACTCACACCGCAGTTCATCTCAACACACACCACAGTTCAAAAATCAACGCTCCACAGTATATTTCTAAAAGATCAGCCCATTACCCAAATAGCAACGGCAAGCAAGATAAAGAGCAGGCCCAACAAGACATTGACCCATACTTGAATACGTGCCACTCGGTCTTCATACCGACTGACAAAAGCATTGGCATGATGAACCATCCAAAGAAGAAGAACAAATGGAATAAGGGATGAGAGGGCATAGACCAATGGTACACTCCAAGACACCGATGTTGCTGCGCCAAGAGGCACCATCATACCGAAGAAGACAACTGCGCTTTCAGGACAAAACAAGAAAGCAAGTATGAGGCCTAACCAAAAAGGACCAAAACGGCGTCCACGATGAATGACATGACTGCTGTTGTGGCACGAACCATCATGTTTATGAACATGAATGGCTCTATAAAGAAAGAATAGACCAACAGCCATTAGCAACCAAGGCAAAATGATTTCGACCCATGAATAGATGGAGTCGAGCGTCATGAGTCTTGACGCCGAAAGGCGAACGCCAAAATAGGATATCGCCCAAACGCACCCCCACCCTAGGACAAAGAAAGCGACAAAACGCCCCGTCAAATAGATGAGCCCTGTCTGCCAACGACTATCCTTCGTTTCTTTTCGTCCGAACAACCATGTCAGAGCGGATAGATTAATGGCCAACTGACACGGATTTACGGATGCCAAAAGTCCGAGTAAGAAAGCAGTCAGCAGAGGAAATCCTGCCGACTGCTCTACAAGTCTGATGATTTCTTCAGTCATACGCTATGCACACAACAACAGAATTAAGATTTGTGCCGTAATGATGCGAAGGAACATCGACAAAGGATAGACAGTAGAATAACCTACCGAAGGAATATCATTATTGGCCGTGGATGTGGAGTAAGCCAAAGCCGGTGGGTCGGTCGTTGCACCCGCCATCAATCCCATGATGAGGAAATAGTTCTGTTTGTAGAACACACGGGCAAAAAGACCAACAAGCACCAACGGAATGGTCGTAATCAGGAAACCATACAACACAAACAGCAAGCCACCATGCATCACAGTATCCACAAAGTTCCCTCCGGCCTTGATGCCCACGCTTGCCAAGAAAAGGACAAGACCTATATCACGAATCATCATCGAAGCGGAGTTTGTGGTGTATGCCACTAATTTGAGTTTGAAGCCAAACCGTCCAACAAGGATTGCGATGATAAGCGGACCGCCGGCAAGGCCCAATTTTACAGGCATTGACATACCGACGTTGAACTCCATACTACCAAAGATAATACCGACAAGAATACCGAAGAAGATGGTGAGCAGATTGGGACGGTCCAATCGCTGAGCATTATTGCCAATCTTCGCCTCAAATCGATCGACAGCATCTTGCGGTCCTACAACCATCAAGCGGTCGCCAACTTGCAAGGTGACATTCGGCGATGCAAAGAGTTCGATACCAGAACGATACAGGCGCGTCACATTCACGCCAAACATGCGGGAAGGATGCAGCGCACCCAGCGTTTTACCGTTGATCTTATCCTTGGTCACAAGCAGTTTCTTCGAAACCATCGGCATATCCTGCATGTTCCACTCCATTTCTATTTGTTGGCCGATAAATGCCGTGACTGCTTCCGTGTCATCCTCTGCACAAACAACAAAGAGCACATCGCCCATGTGAAGTTGGGTATCCTTGTTCGGAAGAACCACGTCACCATCATGGAGAAGACGAGAACAAACAAAGTCACGTCCCAGATAGTTACGCACCTGCAAAATACTTTTTCCCTCCATCGAAGGGTTATTCACCTGCAAGTGCAGAAGGTGTGGTTTCATGGCTGCAACATTGCCATTGTGTTCATTAAAACTGTCCTCTTCCTTCTTAAAATTAATCTTGAAGATATAGCGAATCAGAATAATGGAACCAATGATGCCTAACACACCTAAGGGATAGGCACATGCATACCCGTTTGCAATCATGGGCATCTCTCCTCCGAAATGCTCCGGGCCAATCTGATCAAGGGCAGCATTGGCGGCACCAAGACCAGGTGTGTTAGTTACAGCGCCACACAACACGCCCACCATCATCGGCAGATTGTGTGGGTCGCTAGTATCCATGCAGGTATAGTAGAGCGTTAGCATCACCACAATATTGAGTGCTATGATGAGCGCTGCGGCCATGTTCAGTTTCACACCATTGCCTCGCAACGATGTGAAAAACGATGGTCCTACCTGCAAACCAATAGAATAGACAAAAAGGATAAGTCCGAAGTCTTGGATAAAGTTCAGAACATTCAGCGGTTCAGGAGTAAAGCCGTTGTAAAGCACTCCTTGCTGTAGAAAATGCCCCACCAGGATGCCGACAAACAACACAAAGGTGACTCCTAACGAGACACCTCCTATTTTAATTTTGCCAAGAAGCACTCCCAACGAAATGACGACACAATACAGCAACACTATATGTGCTATTGACGTGCCGTCAGTTAGAAGATTTTGTAACCAAGACATCTTGCGTATTACAAATTTTTACGATGCGTTATTCGCTTACAGGAATTTGGCGACTAAATGCCTCGTTGAACGAAATAATAGTTTCCGAACGAGCGAGTCCCAGTGGCTGCATCTTATCATGAATCAGCGTCAGAAGGTCATGGTTGTTGCGTGCATAAATCTTGACGAACAAATCGTAGGCACCTGTTGTATAGTGACACTCAACAACTTGAGGAATCTTTTTGAGAGCCTCCACGACGTCATCGAACGTCTGTGGGTCTTTCAGATACAAGCCCACGAAAGCACACGTGCCATAACCCAGTTTTTCAGGGTCAAACTGATATTCAGTACCCTTTATCACCCCCATTCGTGTCAGTTTCTGTACGCGTTGATGAATCGCAGCACCAGACACATTACAAGCC
>R23__coassemble_1032_pt1 | contig 14914 bp, 16 predicted proteins | sample R23__metabat2_high_PE_006 | metagenome-assembled genome bin R23
CCCCGTCAAGCAGTATGCCGTCGAGCACGGACTGCCCGTGTTGCAACCCGAACGGCTGAAGGACGAGACCTTTGTCGAACAACTCCGTGCACTGCGGGCCGACCTCCAAATCGTCGTTGCCTTCCGTATGCTGCCCGAAGTCGTGTGGGCCATGCCGCCGATGGGCACGTTCAACCTCCACGCCTCGCTCCTGCCCCAGTATCGCGGAGCCGCACCCATCAACTGGGCCGTCATCAACGGCGAGACGGAGACGGGCATCACGACCTTCTTCCTCCAGCACGAGATTGACACAGGGCGCATCATCCAGCAAGTCCGTGTGCCCATAGCCGACGACGACTGCGTGGGCGACGTACACGACCGCCTCATGATGCTCGGCGGACGGCTCGTCACGGAGACCGTCGATAACATCCTCGCCGGAAACGTCCATCCCATCGACCAGAGCGAACTCTTCCAGACGGAGCAGGAACTCAAGCCAGCGCCCAAAATCTTCCGCGAGACCTGCCGCATCGACTGGCAGCAACCGACCAAGCGCGTCTATGACTTCGTCAGAGGTCTCAGCCCCTATCCCGCCGCATGGACCCTGCTGCAACAGCCTGACGCTCAGCCACAAAGTCTGAAAATCTATCGCGCTGTCCCCTCCGCCGAGACTCCGTCGCAATCCGCCGGAACGCTCCGCACCGATGGCCGCACCTACCTGCGCTGCGCCTGCGCCGACGGCTGGCTTGACATCCTCGAACTCCAACTCGCAGGCAAGCGCCGAATGCCCGTCGCCGACTTCCTGCGCGGTTCGCACATCACCGAAAAAAACACCCTTTTCTGACCTTAAATCCACTATATTGCCTTCATTTTGTTAAAAAAGACGGTCAAAAAGTTAAATTTATGTTAAAGAATTTGGCACTTACGAAGATATTCTGTTACTTTGTCCCCGAATTTCGGAAATAGCCCCACAAAGCGACAGCCGAACCATTCAATTCTCAAATTTCACATTCAACGCAAAAAAACGTTATTGCCTATCGAAAGAACATTACGCTAAAAATCAAAAAAAAAGCAAAGCCTAATGGTTTCGAATCAAGTTTGCAGCACAACCACACGCAAACACCGCTCCGCACAGGAGACCGACGAACAGTTGATTGCTGCCTATATCAATGGTAATAACACCGCCTTCGACCGTTTGCTCAAACGCTACGAAAGCAAAGTTTACACCTACATCCTCTATTCCGTTCAAGACGAAGAGATCGCGCTAGACCTCTTCCAAGACTGCTTCATGAAAATCATCACCAAGTTGCAGAACGGACAGTACACCGAGAACGGAAAGTTCGCCTCCTGGGTCATGCGCATCGCCCACAACCTCATCATCGATCACCACCGTGTTCGCCAGAGCACTGTGATGATCTCCAACGACGACTGCGACGGCGCTCTCCTCAACAACGCCTCCCTTGCCGTCGATGAGAACCGTGAGCGCGAAATGATCGACACCCAGACGATGAACGAGGTAAAGACCCTCATCCGCCTCTTGCCCGAAGCACAGCGCGAAGTCGTCCTCATGCGTTTCTACAAAGACCTGAGTTTCAAGGAAATCGCTGAACAGACCCACGTCAGCATCAACACTGCTCTGGGTCGTATGCGCTACGCCCTCATCAACATGCGTAAACTGGCGAAACAATACGACATCCATCTGGCTGTCTGACCCCTCCGTCCGACTTTTGTCGGAGGTTCAGACGGCAGATCCAACTTTTTCAACATACTTAAAAGAAGAGCGGTGCAACAGGTTCGTCCTGAAGCACCGCTCTTCCCTTTTGTCTCTTCTGCTCTATCCTTTTGTCTCTGTTGCATGCAGACGTAGTCTGGAGTTTGTTCACGGACAAACTTCGCCGTCGTTTGTTTCTGTGCACAAAAAAACCTGCAGTGGCTCACGCCTTGCAGGTTCCAATTCTCTCGTTGGGCTTGTACCCAAAGGAATTTGTTCGCTGTGTTGTCTTAGAAATTACTGAGCAACTTCTTCTACAACAGAATCAGCAGCAGCAGCCAGGCTGTCAACAACAGAGTCAACAGTTTCAACAACTTCCTCAACGGCTACAGTGTCGCTGTCAACAACTTCTGTGTTCTTAGTTGTACCTGTGCAAGATGCGAAAGATACTGCTACGATAGCTGCGAATGCAAATACCAACTTTTTCATTTTACTTTTACTTTTTAATGTTAAACAATCAGTTGCTTCTTAAAAACGGTGCAAAGGTACGGACTTTTCAGATACGTTGTTCTCGAAAACGCATTTTTTTTTCGTTTTTGATCGTTTTTTTTATGTTTTTTATGTAACTTTTCCGTTTTAGTGATATTTTCTCAGTAAAAATGCGCAGCGATTTTTGCGCTGTTATCGCACACATTAAATTTTCATGCAGTCGGACATGATGTCATCGCTGACGAAGATTCCGGAGCGGGAAAGTCGGATGTTTTTGTCGTCATCTTGGACCAGGCGCTGGGCTTCGAGGTGAGGACGTGCACAGGCGAGGAAGTGGTCGTGGAGGGCTGGTCCGAAGCGCTGGAGCAGGGTAGGGAGGTTGAGGCCTTCGCAGGTACGAAGCCGTGTCATGACGTATTCGTTGTAGTGTTCGTCGGGGCTCAGTGTTTCGGTTACGAGGTTGAGCGGATTCTGCAGATAGGCCGTGAGGTCGTCGGGATGATAGTAGCGACGGGTGCCGTCGTAGGCATGTGCCCCAGCGCCAAGACCGATGTAGGGGGTGTCGTTCCAGTAGGCGCTGTTATGGCGTGAACGGAAGCCTGGACGGGCAAAGTTGCTGATTTCGTAGTGTTCGAAATCTGCCTCGGCAGTGCGGTCGAGCAGCATCTCGTACAGGGCCAGGGCAGTTTCGTCGTCACATGCCTGCACCTCGCCGCTGTCGCGCAGACGGGTCAGCGGTGTGCCGGGTTCGTACATGAGGCTGTAGGCCGAAAGATGCTGAATATCGAGGCTTAGTGCCGTCTTCAGGTCGTTGGCGAAGAGCGAGCGTGCGTCTGCAGGGCTGGAACAAGCGTTTCTCTGCGGAAAGCCGAACATGAGGTCGATGCTCAGGTTGTTGAAGCCTGCGTCTTGTGCATCGCTGACGGCATGGACGGCCTGCTCGGCCGTGTGACGTCGGCGGAGAAAGCGCAGGGTGTCGTCGTCGAAGGTCTGTATGCCCATCGACAGTCGGTTGACACCGAGGCTGCGAAGATGGTGCAGGCGTTCGGGCGTGACGTCGTCGGGGTTGCATTCGACCGTGATTTCCGCATCGTCCGCCACCTTATAATATATATGTAGGGCATCGAAGATGCGGTCGAGTTGCCGGGGCGTGAGTTGTGAAGGCGTGCCTCCGCCGAGATAGACGGTGGCGACGTTGCCTTTGTGGTGCTGCATCTCTACACACAGCGCATCGACGTAGCGATCACGCAGCGCCTGTTGCGTGGTCGAGTAGAAGTCGCAGTAGAGACAGCGCGACTGACAAAACGGGATGTGGATGTAGAGTGATGACAAGGGGAATTGAAAATCTTTGAAAGTTAAAAGATAAAAGTTATAAGTTAAAATACCCCTCCGCCCCATTGAGGCACCTCCCCTTTCTTTGCACAAGGCAAAGCGCTTCGCGATAACAGAGGAGGAGTTTTATAAGGGAATTGAAAACAGAGAATTGTAGTGAACATGCCCATGAATATTTCTTTTTCTAAGTACTTGGAAAAATAACGCCAAGTGCTTAGCGTTATCTCTCCAAGTGCTTAGCGTTCGAACGCCAAGCGCTTGGCGTAAAAATTCCAAGCGCTTAGCGTATTTTTTCCAAGCGTTCAGACGGTAGGTTCAGATGGGGCTGGATCGTCCTTGCAAAGCAGGGGTCGATAGGACTCGACGGCTCGCTTCGCAATCTCCAGGGCCTCGTCCATCGAGCAGTAGAGCCGTCCGCCAGCCGCATTGAAGTGTCCGCCGCCGTTGAAGAACCGCTCTGCCATTTCGTTGGCGGGGAAGTCGTCGTACGAGCGTATGGAAACGAAGATCTGGGGTTTCTCCGTATCTTCGCGCAGGGAGATGCAGAGTTTCTGCCCACGGATTTCGAGCGGCATGTTGACGATGCCTTCTGCGTCGCCTTTCAGGTAGTGGAAACGCTGCAGTTCCTCTTTGGTTACCGAGAAGATGGAGGCGTGCAGGTCGTGCATGACGATGAGTTTCTCGTACAGGATGTATCCAATCAGCCGGTAGCGCCCCTCCGTGTTCTGGTTGTAGATGTTGCGGATGATGCGGTCCTTGTCAATCCCTTTTTTCATCAGTTCGGCGATGATGTTGAAAATCTCGGGATTGTTCGAGTTGTAGGTGAATCGGCCCGTGTCGGTACACATGCCTGCATAGAGGTCCTCGGCGGCCGAACGGTTGACGTTGCCCAGGTCGTCCAGTGCGACGAACAGACGGAACAGCAGTTCGCAGGTGCTCGACATCTCTGGTCGCGAGATGGTCATGTCGCAGAACGACGTGTCGGGGTTTTCATGATGGTCGATCATCAGTTTCTTGCCGCTGATGAAACGGAAGGGCGTCTGCATTTCGTCGATGCGCGACGGCTCGTTGAAGTCCAGGCATACTACCAGGTCGGCTGTCGAGATAAATGTCTTCGCCAACATGAAGTTGCGGTTGTACTGGATGATTTTGTCGGCACCGTTCATCCATCGCAGGAAGTCCGGGAAGTAGTTGGGCACAATCACCGTGGCACGTTTGCCGCGACGCACCAGATATTCCTGCATGGCGAGACAGGAACCGATGGCATCACCGTCGGGCGAGGTGTGGCAGGTCAGTACGACGTTCTTGGCCTCGCTGAGCATTTTCTTCAGTTGAGTCACCTCGGCAGGCGACAAGACGGGTTTTAGCATGGCAATCAGTTTTTTTCAGTATTACTTTTGCAAAGTTACGGAAAGTTTTGTAATTTTGCGGTAAAATATTAACATATCATCAACAAATGGACGAAATCACTGCCAAACCCCGCAAAAAGTTCTCACCGTGGCTCATCGTGCTGGCCGTCGTCGCCGCTGTCTTGGCTGTCGGCTGCTCATGGCTCTACGGGCTGTGGAACGAGCAGAAAGAGGCCAACGTCGAACTCACCGAACTGGCCGAACTCGACAAGAAAGAGATGGAAGACCAGTATCGCCAGTTCGACATGCAGTATGGCGAACTGCAGCGGCAAATCCGCAACGACTCCCTTCTCCAACTCGTGGACAAAGAGCGTGAACGTACGCAGCAACTCCTCAAGGAACTCGAGCAGACAAAAGCCACCGATGCCCGTGAGATTGCACGTCTGAAGAAGGAAATCACCTCGCTCCGTGCCGTCCTTCAGTCCTATATCGTGCAAGTTGATTCGCTCAACCGTGCCAATGCATCGCTGCGCGCCGAGAATACTGAAATCAAGCAGCAGATCACCGAGGTGACAGCCAAGGCAGAACAAGTAAGTGCCGAGCGCAACGTCCTCCGCGACAAGGTGGACCGTGCCGCCCAACTCGACGCCACAGGATTCTGGGTGACCGCCCAGAACAAGCGCGGAAAGGCTGCACAGAAAGCCAAGGACGTCAAACGCTTCTCCTTCGGCTTCACCATCGTCAAAAACGTCACCGCCCAGAATGGTCAGCGCATTGTTTATGCACGCATCCTCAAACCCGACAACTCAGTCTATAAACCCCAAGGCACCTTCGAGTACGAAGGCACCCAGGTCGAATACTCCGAAAAGAAATACATCGAGTACGACGGTGAAGAACAAAGCGTGACCATGTACAGCGACGTCGACGAATTTCTTGACGCCGGCACCTACCGCCTCTTTGTCTTTGCCGACAAGCAGATGATCGGCCAAGCCAGTTTTAGTCTGAAGTAAAAATGTCGAACTAACGTCCTTGACTCCCTTTAACTCCATTAACTTCTCATACATATATGCTTCTCTCCCCATCTCTCCTCGCCGCCGACTTCGGCAATCTGGAACGTGAAATGCAGTGGTTTAACCGAAGCGAGGCCGACTGGCTCCACCTCGACGTCATGGACGGAGTGTTCGTGCCTAACATCAGTTTCGGATTTCCCGTGATGCAGGCCGTCGCCAAGTTGTGCACCAAGCCGCTGGACGTACACCTCATGATTGAACGCCCTGAGAAGTTCATTAACCAAGTAAAGGCACTTGGTGCCATGATGATGAACGTCCACTACGAGGCATGCATTCACCTGCACCGTACCGTTCAGGAAATCCATGCAGCGGGCATGAAAGCAGGAGTCACCCTTAATCCTTCCTCGCCCGTCTCCCTCCTCGCCGACATCATTGGCGACGTCGATATGGTGCTGCTGATGACTGTGAATCCGGGTTTTGGCGGACAAAAATTCATTGAGCATAGCCTTGACAAGGTTCGTGAACTGAAACGGCTCATTGTCGCATCTGGCTCGTCGGCCCTAATCGAGGTCGATGGCGGTGTCAATGCAGACACAGCCCCCCGTCTTGCCGAGGCAGGTGTCGATGTCCTCGTTGCCGGCAGTTATATCTTCGGAGCCCCTAATCCCGAAGAACGCATCGCTGCACTACGACGTCTGTAACATCACTACGAACGCCCCGTTTTACACAGTCTATGTGGTTACGCTACCCCCTTGTACGCCTCGCCCTTCCCCTGATTCTCGGGATGAGCGGGGCGGCCGCGTTGATGGGGTACGTCCAGTGGAACCACACCGTGTGTTTCGTCGTCATGTGTAGTTTGCTCATGGTCCTTGTCGTCACACACAACGTCTATGCCCACACAGCCCTCTTTCGCCGCCTCTTCACCGTCGCCATCTTCCTCCTTGTCCTGCTGTTCGGAGCCACCCTCTATGTCCTGCGCTATGAACATGTCGCCACAGCCGTCGATGTGCGTCAGACCACCCTTCGGGGCATCGTCGCCACCACACCTTGGCGCACCCAGCGCAGCGTCGCCCTCGACCTTACTACTGACGACCGTTCTACTCTGCGCCTCTTCCTCCAACCCTCTGCCGAGCATGATCCTCTGATTCTTCATCGAGGCGACACCCTTCTCGTCAGTCCGCTTCACCTCCGTTCCACCTGTCCGCTGCCTCACGACACTACCGACTTTGCTGCCTATCGTCGCTACCTTTTCTTCGACGGCATCGCCGCCACCTGTTATGTTCCTGCCCAACGATGGCAGCACAGTCCGACCTTGCAGCGAGACACCACTTGGAACGAACGCCTCCACACCTATTACCGCCAGTCGTCGCTCGACTCCACCACACGCACCATGGTCGAGGCCCTCACCATCGGACGTCGGCAAGGACTGACACCCCAACTGCGCAGTCACTATGCTGCCGCGGGTGTCAGCCACGTACTCGCCCTTTCGGGCATGCACCTCGGACTTATCGTTGGTCTGCTCGACCTGCTCATCCTCCGTTTCATCCTCTACCGCCAGCGCCGTTGGTTCATGCTCGGTGTCATACCCCTACTCTGGATATTTGCCTATGTCGCAGGCATGCCGCCCTCACTCGTCCGTGCCACCCTTATGGCCACCTTCTTCCAACTCGGATTTGCCCTCGGTCGCCAGCAAATGCTGCCCAACACCCTCGCTCTCGCCGCCATTGTCATGCTTTGTGCCAATCCCTTGCTGCTGCAGAATGTCGGTTTCCAACTTTCGTTCCTTTCGATGGTTGGCATCGCCCTTTTTGCACGTCCCCGCCACTGGCTGCTCTCCTCCCTCATGATGACCCTTTCCTGCACCCTCTTCACGGCACCCCTTGTTGCCTATCACTTCGGCACCCTTCCCGTCTATAGTCTCGTTACCAACCTTGTCGTGCCGCCCATTGTCACCCTGCTCATGTATGCCACCGTCCTGTGGCTCCTCCTCGCCTTTTGGCCCGCCGCCCAGGTCGTGCTGGGGCATCTGCTCGACCGGCTCGTCAGTCTTCAGAACCAGGTTGTCGAGACCATCGCCGCATGGCCTGCTTCTACCATCGAATTCCGTCCCACAGCGCTCGTTACTGTCCTACTCTATCTGGTCCTTTTTGGCCTTGTCTGGTTCCTCTTCCGAGTACTTGGAAAAAACACGCCAAGTGCTTGGCGTTAAATCTCCAAGTGCTTAGCGTAAAAACGCCAAGCGCTTAGCGTGAAAATTCCAAGCGCTTAGCGTGATATTTCTTTGTGCTTTGCCTCCCCCTTCCTATTCGTGCGAAAACTTCTGAAAAATAACACGAAATAGGTAAAAAATTGTAAATATTTTTAGGGCCTTTTTGTTTTATTACTGAAAATGACGTAAATTTGCACCGCTGCTGTGAAGTGTACCTACTACCTATTGGGGGAGATGTCCCCGAAACAAAAAGATGAAAAAGATTACGAATTTATTTAAACGCCTTTCGTATGGCGACTATCAGGAGTCGCAACATCGCGAAGTGTATGAGCGGATTGCGCAGACGCACAACTGCTCGCCTCAGCATGTGTACGAGATTGCGCATGGCAAACGGGTTCGCGAATTTGACGACCGTCTGGTGCACGAGGCTCTGGTCAATGAGGGTATTCTGCAGCCTCGCTTCCGTCAATAGCCGACGGAGGCAGGAGGACAGTGCGGATGCGGTCCTGAAGGACGCCGCCATAGTGGTTCTGTGAGTCGGACAGGAGGATGAGTACCTGACGTCCGTCTGTGAGCCGCGGACCGAGACACATGCCTTCATAGTTGGCCCACGATCGTGCCGTGAGATTCAGACGGGTGCGCCAGGACACGAGTAATTGCTTCTCCGAGGGTCTGTCGGGATGGATGGTGAAGAGTTTGACACGCACCCATGCTCCTATTTTTTTCGGAGGCACATAGGCCTCACGCTCGAGTACGAGCAGACGTCCGTCGGTGGTGGCACTGATGGCAGAGACGCCGTGGATATAAACTGCACCAGCCTTGGCTCTTCCCGTAGGGGGAGCAAGGGGGTAGAGGAGTGTATTGAGTGTTGAAAGATGAGTGCTGAGGGAGAAGAGAGGGCAGTGGTTGGTGCCGTCGTTTTCCTGCATGACCCAGAGACAGTGGCGGAGAGAATCGTAGGTGAGGGCTTCGAGGCCGGTACTGTGGTTTTTGCCAGGCAGCAGAGGCGCAGAGACGGCGTCAAGAGGTGTGCCGTCGAGGGCATAGGCGTAGATGCGGCTGTCGGCTTCGCTGACCATGTAGAGAGTCTGGAGGTCGGGTATGTAGGCGATGTCTTCGGCATCGCGACTGGCTGCGCCGCTCGGGCAGAAGGTGACGTTGCGCACGTCGCGAATCTTGCCTGTCTGCAGGTCGATGTCGATGTCCCAGAGGTGGAAACCATCAGCGCTTTTGTCGTCACACACAGCATAGCGGTTGCCGCCGATGTGGGTGATGCCGCTGTAGTTGCCAGGCGGGATGCCATAGCGTTTGAGCGACTGCTGTTTTAATACCTTGACGGCTGGTTGTCCCAGTGCCGTCCCTGCCATCATGAGCAGGAAAAATACGCAAAAGAATCGATTCATACTGCAAATGTAATGTTTTTCTTGCAATTACGATAATTTTCATTTTTCAATTTGCAGTTTTCAATGAATTCTTCCCTCAAAAAAACTTTGGCTTTTGTTTTGCATTCCACTCGCTAAATCGTAACTTTGGCTCTGCCGAAGATACTCTCGTTCGAAAAAACTCAAGTAAACTTGTTTTTTTACTCACTTACTCGTAACTTTGCAATAGAAATGATTGACACAGCGATTTTGCAAGGAAAGAAGGCTGCGTATTTTACGCTGGGCTGCAAGTTGAACTTTGCCGAGACTTCGACCATCGGCGAACAACTGCGCAGTTACGGTGTGACGACGGCGGAGAAGGGCGAAAAGGCCGACATTGTCGTCGTGAATACGTGCAGCGTCACTGAGGTGGCAGACCATAAGTGCCGCCAAGCCATCAGCCGACTGGCGAAGCAGCACCCAGGCGCTTTCGTCGTGGTCACGGGGTGCTACGCCCAACTGCAGCCTGAACGCATCGAAAAAATCGAAGGCGTGGACCTCGTGGTCGGTGCGCAGGAAAAGCATCAGGTGATACCGAGGCTGATGAGTGGACTCTCCCCCTTAACCCTCCCAAAGAGTGAGGAGAGTTGTCAGTCTTTCTTCCCTTCCTGTTCGCATGGTGACCGCACGCGTTATTTCTTGAAGGTGCAGGACGGTTGCAACTACTTCTGTACGTATTGCACCATACCGTTAGCACGCGGAAGGAGCCGGAACTGCAGCATAGAATCGCTGGTGCGTCAGGCTGAGAAGGTCGCCGAAGAGGGTGGCAAGGAGATCGTCATCACAGGTGTAAACATTGGCGACTTCGGCCGTTCGACCGGTGAGACGTTTTTCGACCTGGTTCGTGCCCTGGATGCCGTGGAAGGGGTGGAGCGTTACCGTATCTCGTCGATTGAACCGAACTTGCTGAGCGACGAAATTATCGACTTTGTGGCTCAGTCGCGCCATTTCATGCCACACTTCCACATCCCGCTTCAGAGTGGCAGCGACGAGGTGCTGCGTCTGATGCACCGCCGCTATACGACCGACTTGTTCCGCCAGCGCATCGAACATATCAAGCGGGTGATGCCTGATGCCTTCATCGGTGTGGACGTGATCACAGGTACTCGCGGCGAACGTCCCGAACTGTTTGAGCAGTCGTACGACTTCATCGCCTCGCTGCCCATTTCACAACTCCACGTGTTCACCTACTCGGAGCGTCCCGGCACGAAGGCGCTTGAGATTCCCTTCGTCGTGTCGCCCGAAGAAAAGCACGAACGGACGAACCGTCTGCTAGAACTGTCTGAGCAGAAGACGATTGATTTCTACAAATCCTACATAGGCACGGTGCGTCCCGTGCTGCTGGAACATGCGCCGAAGGGCCGTCCGATGCACGGATTTACGGACAACTACATCCGTGTCGAAGTGAAAAATACGCCGTCGCTCGACAATACAATCTGCAACGTCCTGCTGGGCGAAGCAAACAACAAGGCCGATGCGCTCAAAGGTACGTTAATGAATGACTGAATCATGTTGAAACTTGCCGTCGTCATCCTGAATTGGAACGGTGCGGACATGCTGGCCCGCTACCTGCCTTCGGTGGTCCATTGCTCGCAGACCGAGGGCGTCGAGGTCGTGGTGGCCGACAACGGCAGCAGCGACACGTCGCTGGACTTGCTGCACAGCGACTTCCCTGATGTCCGTGTGGTCCGACTCGACCAAAACTACGGTTTTGCCGAGGGTTACAACCGTGCATTGAAAGAGATTGAAGCGGAGTATTACCTGCTCCTGAACAGTGATGTAGAAATCAGGCAGACGGACTGGCTTGTGCCCATGCTCGAGTATATGGACGGCCACAGCGACGTGGCAGCCTGTCAGCCGAAGGTGCGCTGGCTCGTCGAACCCGAGAAGTTCGAGTACAGCGGTGCGTCGGGCGGCTATCTGGACTGCTACGGTTTCCCGTTCTGCCGTGGCCGCATCCTCAGCACGTTGGAAACGGACATGGGGCAGTACGACACGGTGGCCGAGGTGCACTGGGCGACGGGTTGCTCGCTGATGATTCGTTCGGCAGACTACTGGGCCGCAGGCGGTCTGGATAACCGTTTCTTTGCTCACATGGAAGAAATCGACCTTTGCTGGCGGCTGCGCATCATGGGCCGCAGGCTGGTGTGCATCCCGCAGAGCACGGTCTATCACCTCGGTGCCGCCACACTGGCAGCAGGCAGTCCGCGCAAGACCTACCTGAACTTCCGAAACAACCTGCTGATGCTCTACAAGAACCTGCCCGAAAGGGATATGAAGCGTGTGTTCGGATGGCGAAGACCGCTCGACGTGCTGGCAGCACTGCATTTTCTGGCAGCGTTGGACTGGAAAAATTTCAAGGCCGTCTTCCAGGCCTACCGTGCTTTTCACCGCATGAAACCAGACTTTGCCGCCGACCGCCAGCGCATCCAGCAGGGCAGGGTAGCGACGGCACAGCCCGACCGCACCGACTACTGCATCCTCTGGCGCTATTACCTCAGAGGCGTGCGAAAGTATGCCGAATTGCTCTGATTTTTCTCTCCCCGAACATGCTCTCCAAGTACTTGGAAAAATCACGCCAAGTGCTTGGCGTAAAAACGCCAAGCGCTTGGCGTTCGAACGCTAAGCGCTTAGCGTGAAAATTCCAAGCGCTCGGACGTGGTTAAAAAAACGTAATTTTTCGGCCGTCATTTTGTGTTTTGACCGACATCACCTATCTTTGTACCGACAACACAAATGCGTATTAAAATCAAGAACAGTATGAAACGACAGATTCTGGGCCTTGCCGCCGTGTGTGGCATGGCCGTGGTGCTGTGGGCTTTCACTGCCCGACAGCCCGAAACGAAACGGACGGCCGCTGCCACGGTGGACGGCGTGACGGCTCCGACGGATGTTCCTCAACAACGACAACAACCTAATCAAAATGTTAGTGATATGAAGACAGTGTATGATTTCAATGTCCTCGACAAGAAAGGACAAGAAGTGTCCCTCCGCCAGTTTGAGGGAAAGGTTTTACTCATTGTGAACACGGCCAGCCGCTGCGGTTTCACCCCGCAGTATGAAGCGCTCGAAGGCATGTACGAACGCCTGAAGGAACGCGGTCTGGAAATCCTCGATTTCCCCTGCAACCAGTTTGGTCAGCAGGCTCCCGAAAGCGATGAGGAGTACGGACAGTTCTGCTCGCTGACCTACGGCACGAAGTTCCCGCAGTTCAAGAAAATCGAAGTGAACGGCGAAAACGAGTCGCCTCTGTTCACTTGGCTGAAGGAGCAGAAAGGCTTTGAAGGCTTTGACGAAGGCGACAAGTTGGCTGGTCTGCTCGACGGTATGCTGCGCAAGGCCGACCCCGACTACGACAAGAAGCCCTCGATCAAGTGGAATTTCACCAAGTTCCTCGTGAACCGCATGGGCGAGGTGGTTGCTCGTTTCGAGCCGACGCACGACATGGCAGATGTGGAGAAACAAGTGGAAGGCCTGCTCTGAACCTATGAGAAAGTATTTGACAATGGCAGTTGCCCTGCTCATGGCAGGCAGTGCCGTGGCGCAGGACATACAACTGCCTGCACCGAACAAGAAAGTGGAAATGACGCTGATGGACGCGCTGCAACAGCGCACGTCCGTCCGCGAATATTCGGACAAGGCTGTCGACGACGCCACGCTCTCCCAAGTGCTGTGGGCTGCCTGCGGCATCAATCGTCCGTCCACTAAGAAAATCACGGCGCCCTCGGCCATTAACGCTCAGGACATTCTGGTGTATGTGCTGAAAGCCGACGGAGCATACCTCTATCAGCCCCTCAGCCACTCGCTGACGAAGGTGTGCAGCGAAGACCTGCGCACACCGATGGCTGGTCCTCAGCGCTTTGCTGCCGAGGCTCCTGTGGCACTCCTGCTCGTCAGCGACCTCTCAAAGTTCGGTCCCAACAACCGCGGTGGCGAACGCTATGGCGCGATGGATGCCGGCTATGTGAGCGAAAACATCTATCTGGCCTGCACGGCTCTGGGTCTGGGCACGGTGGCTCGTGCCATGATGGACGCTAAGACGCTGAGCGAAAAACTCGGCCTCAAGGAACATCAGCAGCCGATGCTCAACCATCCGATCGGTTGGCTGAAATAAACGGCGCGACCTATCACAACGACAAAGGCTGGCTTGCACGATGCAAACCAGCCTTTGCTTTATTCAGTAGCGCGATGTACACGCAGCGGCTTACTCAGCCTCTGCAGCATCCATTGCTTCCTGTTCAGCTTCTACTTCATCTTCGAAGTCTTCAGCAGTCTCCTTCTCAGGCTCTTCAACCTTGGGCTCTTCGGCCTTGGGTTCCTGAACAGGTGCGTTTTCGGCAATCACCTCGAAGGGAACTTCTACAGACACTTCCTTGTGCAGTTGAACCACTGCGGTGAAGTGACCCAGCTCCTTCACGGCCTTGAGCACGACCTTCTTGGCGTCAACCTCGATGCCCTTGGCTCCGAGAGCCTCGGCAATCTGGGCGGCACCTACGCTGCCGTAGATGTTCTTGCCTTCGCTGACCTTGGCAGCGATGACGAGCGATACGCCTTCGTACTTCTTGGCGGCCTCTTCGGCGTCAGCCTTGATCTTAGCAAGTTTGTGGGCGCGCTGCTTGAGTTCTTCGTTGAGTATCTTTACGGCTTTCTCCGTAGCGAGCACAGCATAGCCCTGCGGAAGCAGATAGTTGCGGCCATAACCGTCTTTCACGGTGAGGACATCGTCCTTGAAGCCAAGGCCCTGGATGTCTTTCTTCAAAATAATCTTCATAGCGTGTGTCCTCCTTATTTCATCAAGTCTGTTACAAATGGAAGAAGTGCAATCTGGCGGGCACGCTTCACAGCCTGAGCGACGCGGCGCTGGTACTTGAGCGATGTGCCGGTGATGCGGCGGGGAAGAATCTTACCCTGCTCGTTGAGGAACTTCTTCAGGAACTCGGGATCTTTGTAGTCAATGTACTTGATGCCGCTCTTCTTGAAACGGCAGTACTTCTTTTTCTTCTTATCGACTGCGTGAGGAGTCAGATAACGGATTTCAGATGTCTGTGCTGCCATGATTATGCCTCCTTGTTCTGGTATTTGAGACGACGCTTCTCAGCATACTGAGCGGCATACTTCTCGTTCTTCACTGTGATGTAGCGGAGCACGCGCTCGTCGCGGCGCAACTGCAACTCAAAATTCTTAATCACTGTCGGCTCGGCCTTGTACTCGAGCATGCCATAGAAGCCTGTCGACTTCTTGTCAATGCTGTAGGCCAGCTTCTTCAGACCCCAGTTCTCCTCGCTGAACACCTCTGCGCCAGCTTCCGTCAGGAGAGCCTTGATCTTGTCTACCGTTTCCTTTACCTGAGCATCAGATAAAACGGGAGTAAGAATGAAAACGGTTTCGTACTGATTCATACTTTTTTAAGTTAATAA
>R23__coassemble_1033_pt1 | contig 14894 bp, 14 predicted proteins | sample R23__metabat2_high_PE_006 | metagenome-assembled genome bin R23
GGCATAAAGCCTCTACCCCAAATAATTGACCGCCAAACGTCACCATCAAAACTTGACCAATAAGTATGATTAGGGCAATAGACGTGAATCCCCTACCCCATTGTTGATGCAATAATGACGTACGAGTGTTAAGCAGACGTACATTGAACAAATTCCAGAACTGCAACATTACAAAGGTCGTAAAGAAGAAAGTGAGTTCATATCCATGAAGATGGGCATTGTATTCTATAGTGGAATCATTGACAAAATCATTAAAGTTGTCAAGATTGTGTGTCTTAAAGTATAAAAGTAACAATCCAAGCACAAGTAGGAATAAGCCACTGGTCGTTATCAAATTCAAAAGCATCCGACGATTGATTATGAAAGCAAAACGAGGTCGTGGTCGTTCCTGCATCACTTCGGCTGACGGAGGCAATGAAGCCAAAGCCATGGCAGCAAAAGTGTCCATAATAAGGTTTACCCAAAGCATTTGAGTAACATTTAAGGGATTTTCAGCGCCAAAGAATGCCCCCACCAATACAACAACACATGCTACCACGTTGACCGTCATTTGGAAAAGAATAAACCGCTGAATATTCTTGTAGAGAGAACGTCCCCACATAACTGCCTGTACGATGCTGGCAAATGAATTATCAAGGATAGTAATGTCGCTCGCTTCTTTCGCCACAGCAGTCCCATCTCCCATCGAAAGTCCCACGTGAGCGGCTTTCAGTGCCGGAGCATCGTTTGTGCCGTCACCAGTCACAGCCACTACCCTTCCCTGCTCGTCGCGCAGGAGTTCTACCAGATTTTTCTTGTCCATCGGACGGGCACGTGACACTATCTTATCGGGAGAAATACCGAGTTGGCGCCCGATTTCATTAGCCGTGGCAGGGCTATCACCAGTAATAATGCGAACTTCGATGCCTGCTTCGTGACACTGGCGTATGGCATCAGATACTTCAGGGCGTATTGGGTCATTGATGCTGACGACAGCAATAAAAGTCTTGTCTTTGGCAAAGCCAATCGTACGCATTCCACGCTTTTGGCAATCAGTTGTCCATGCTTCGATCTTTTCACGCGAGAGATTTCCTTCGATGCCGTCACACATATCCAACACGATCTCAGGTGCACCTTTTATATATTGAATAACCTGGCCATCTATAGAAGACTCCACCGTGGTTGCCATGTACTTAATCTCTGTAGAGAATGGTACTTCTTCTATGACCTTTACCTTTTTTCGAAGTTGCAAAACTTCGGGCTGTAAGTCACGAGCATAAAGCAACAAGGCGCCCTCTGTGGGGTTGCCAATTACTTTATCACCATCAAGCGTTGCTGTGGAATTTACGACGATATTTTCCAAAAAGTATGGTAAAGCGGCATCATCACTCAGCAACACATCATCAACCCGCATTTGGTTTTGCGTCAGAGTGCCCGTTTTGTCGGTACATATAATATCAACAGCCCCCATAGTTTCACAGGCATGGAGCCGACGCACCAAATTGTGAGTCTTAAGCATGCGCCGCATATTGTATGCAAGGCTAAGCGTCACAGCCATCGGCAGGCCCTCAGGAACGGCAACAACAATCAATGTGACAGCAATCATCACAGCCTTCAAAAAGTACATCAAGAAGTCAACCGTTTCAAAGTCGTCGTTCCAAGGATATGTACTTAATTTGACTATAACAATCAAACCTGCCAGCACAAAACTAAGACGAGAAATCCAGCGACTCAGTCGGTCAAGTTGTTCGTTGAGTGGAGTACGTACCGTATTGTCAATACGAACGGAAGTGAAAACTTTGCCATTTTCCGTAGCATCGCCAACAGCATCCACCTGCATTACGGCATGTCCTTCCAGCACATTTGTACCTCGTAGGACGTAGTTGGATGCAAAAGTGGCTTTGTCGTCAAACTGGGATTTATCACAGGTCTTACGACACATGGGTTCACCAGTCAAAGACGATTCATCAACAAGGAGATTGTGACTCTCTTGAAGAATGCCATCAGCTGGTACTTCATCGCCTGTTGCCAACACCACAACATCGCCAACAACGACATCACGCCGAGGAATAGTTTGCACCCTACCCTCTCTAATCACTTTGACCTGAACGTCATCATCAATCTTGGTGAGCAGGACAAATTCTCGTTCCGCCCTGTATTCAAACCAAAACGCCAGAACAGTCGCAAGAAGGATGGCTATGACAATGCCAATAGGTTCAAAGAAAACGCTCGAACCCTCTTTCAAATAGAAATATTCGTAAAAAGATATGCCGATGGACAGACCTGCCGCCACCAATAAAATCCTTATCAAAGAATCATGAAATTTACTCCATAACTTAGACAACCACGACTGACGCTCATGTTCTGTCAGCACATTCGAACCGTATTGCCTACGGCTCTCTTCCACCTGGATTTCGGTCAGTCCTTGATAATTATCCATTATTGAGAATCATCTGGAGTAGCACTTCTTGCGGATTTCCGTAGGGATAGAGATAAAGCGCTGCCTTTTCGTTTACTTCAATGTCAGGCGTAATACCACTTTCGTATTTATTATCGCCATCTGCATCAGCGACATAGGCAACCGCCGGATGTAACGTGACATAGAAGTCAGAAGGTATATCGCCAGTCATTACAATCTGACCTTTTGTCTGCATGCCCACAACAGTTACAAAGTCATCGCCCATCGCCTTTTTGAGGCCACGTATCAGCCACTCTGGAGCACCTTGCGTATAAGAACTGGTAATAACAAACAAACTATTAACTTTCAAACGATTACTAATAGCTTGTTCATTAAAGAGAATGTCACTATTCAGCGCTTTATTCTTCTCATTGTAGAACGTTCGGGCAAAGACCTCACCACGCAGAGATTCGTCCACAAAATAAGAAGCAAGCAGGCATGCCATATCAAGTGTTCCATCATTACAGAGACGCATGTCAAGCACAAAAGCAGAATAATCGTCACCTGCCAGCGATGCCATTTTAGCAATCAAGTCATCCCGATAAGTAGTCAATGATATGGAACGTTCCTCAGGTCCTTCGGTCAAACGGTTACACATCAAGTAACCCACTTTCCCCGATGCAGTTGACAAGACGGTACAGACAGGAAAAGCCTTATCTTCGACATATTCCGAGGCCTCTATCTCAACGGTTTGAGGATCACTCCACTCAAACGTGCCGTCCGTTTCGTGAAAGGTCAATCTTTCAACAGTTAGAGAACGCGTTTTACCATTGACCAAGTTCTTGATAACAGAAGCATTAAGTTTAGAACCATCAACCATGCTGATGAAATCGCCGCGTTGCAAACCACATCGCGCTGCCGGCGAATTCTCATATACAGTCATGACGCGGGCAAACTGGCGGCTTGTCTCACCAGTTGGATCAGTCATGAGCACCACATCCAAGCCATAACTGTTCAAATGGTTAAAAGACCCGCGTTCTCGTGGATCCGAAGGCAAAGTATCTATTTCACACCACGACCAGGAGTCTGTAACGGGGGCTTGTTCAGTCAGTTTCGCCATAAATTCCTTGGGAGCAGCAAAATAATCTTTCCAAGCCAAATCCTCCAGTTCACTTCCCCAAAGATATTTCTGCCGCATCGTTTCCAACATCCAGTGGTCGCGAGCGGTACGTTCTTCATATTCGTGCGTGCGGTCCTCACCACAAGCCAACAACAAAACACAAATACCTATTATATATAAGTAGCCCTTCATCATTGTTTTTCAAGCACAAGCGACGTCATCAGCATCGCTGCATTCAGAATGGCTGTACCCTTCAGATTTTTCACTTCCATTTCGGTTGAATCCTCGGGGTTAATGGTTTCTTTCAGCGAGAATTGCACGCTGTATGAAGGATCACCTCCTTGCATCATCTTCTTTACGTTGAAATCGGACAAAGAGAACACCTTGGTATCGTTTCCCTTTTGGAAATGCGCCATATACGCCAGCACGTCGCTTACTGTAGGATTAGGTTTCCCGATGTACGACGAAATATTATCTGCCATCGTCGTGACAATCGTCTCCGAGCCTTCCTGCATGGCTATGAAATGCTTCTGAACGACGGCCGACGCCTGCTTGGTTTCCTCTTCCGAAGCGTCCACCTTTCCGACAGCCTTCAGCAGTTCCTGTGCCTCCTTTACGAAGCGCCCGTCGTGACGCTGTTCCAGGTAATTCATCAGCGCCTCTTCTGTATTTTTCTCTTTAGCATCCAAAAACTCCAACGAGTCAAGGAGCCACAAAGCCTGATCGTGAAAGAAACCATCTGGGTGTGCATAGATATATTCATCAACTGCCTTCAGGGTGCAATCTCCATTGACGATTTTTTCCCAAGCATCACGTTCTCGATTCAATCTGTCACGCAAAGTACGGGCTTCTTCACTATAACGTCCGTCACTAAACGTCCAAAGATAGTCATTCAGAGCAACTTCCATCGAGTCAATCTCGCCACTTGCCTGAAAATGTCCCACACGCGACCAAGCGTCCATTTCTGGTAGTTCAGTACCACGTGTAAGGCTCATAACGACATAGATGACACCGCCAATAATCAGCGCAGACAACACCGCAACACCAAACCAAAAGATGATGTTACGGTGCTTTTTTACCGTCTTCTTCTCTTCAGTTTCCATATTTATTTTGATTTTATCGTACAAAGTTACGGATAAACGAGTGAAATACAAAATGATTATTTATTTTTCTTTTTATTTCTGAGAGTGAGCGCCTTCGGTAAAGCGAATAATCGGGTAAAAACCACACCGCAGTACACCGAAATTTGCACTGCGGTGTGTCTCTATGCGAACCACAGTGCGCTCAGATTTGTACTGCGGTGCAAATAAAAACAAAGTAACTTCTCTTCAAAATACAACTTAATGACGATAAAAGAACGTTAAAACTGACAAAATTTGCAAGAAAAACATGACATTTTGTCTGTATCTCAAAAAAAAGTAGTAACTTTGTAGTCTAAAACCAGAAGTTGAACGCTTTGAATTGCATTGTCAAATATTTTCCACAATTAACGGCCACACAACTGAAGCAGTTGGAGTTGCTGGGACCGCTCTACGAGGAGTGGAACGCAAAGATTAACGTCATTTCACGTAAGGATATCCAGAACCTCTACGAGCATCATGTGTTGCACTCGTTGGCCATTGCACGTGCGATTAGTTTTCGTCCTGGCACTCGTGTCATGGACCTTGGTTGCGGAGGTGGTTTTCCGGGTATTCCTTTAGCGATTCTGTTCCCCGAAACCGAATTCACGCTGGTTGACAGTATTGGAAAGAAAGTACGTGTGGCACAGGCTGTTGCCGACAGCATTGGCCTAAAAAACGTAAAGGCAATGCATGCAAGAGGCGAAGAAATCAAGGGTGTGTCGTTCGATTTCGTGGTCTCACGTGCCGTCATGCCTTTGGCCGACCTTGTCAAGTGTGTGAAACGCTTGATCCATCATGAACAGCACAATGCCCTGCCTAATGGTCTGATTGCCTTGAAAGGTGGAGAACTTGAGCAGGAGATAGGTGCGTTCCGTCACGTCAGCACAGTTTGGAACATCAGCGATGAATTTGACGAAGCGTATTTTGAAACCAAGAAAATCGTACATGTTTGCCTATGAAAATACAGCAGTTTACATTAGGACCTATTGAGGAAAATTCATATATCGTTAGCGATGAAAGCGGTGAGGCAGTCATCATCGATTGTGGCTGTTTTGCCGAAAGTGAATGGGGAAAGATGAAGCTATACATTGAAGAGAATGGCCTGAAAATCACCCATCTTCTTAACACGCACCTGCACTTCGATCACACGCTGGGAAATCGTTTTGTCTTGCGTGATTATGGTCTGAAAGCAGAGGCTTCGCCTGCCGACAATTACTTATACGAAGGAATGCACGAGCAGATGGCTTTGTTCCTCGGCGAACGTATCACAAATAAGTTTGACATCACATTCGCCAACGAAAAATGCATTCCTCTCTATGATGGTGGACAGGTTACTTTTGGGAACACCGTTCTCGAAGTCATAGCAACGCCAGGCCACACGCCTGGTGGTGTATGTTTCTATAACAAGGACGAAGGAGTGCTTTTCTCTGGCGATTCCCTCTTTATGGGCAGTGTTGGACGTACTGACTTACAAGGCGGCGACTATGCGGCCTTGGTCAAAAGTCTGATGAGCCGCATTCTCACTCTCCCACCCTCTACAGTGGTATATACGGGTCATGGACCTTCGACAACAATTGAACACGAATTGAACTACAATCCCTATCTATAATGACGACGAAAAATCTGCAACCCATCAAACAACGCTATGGCATCGTTGGCAACAACGACCAACTGAATCGTGCGCTCGACATTGCCTTGCAAATCGCGCCGACTGACCTATCTGTGCTCATTGAGGGAGAAAGTGGTGTGGGTAAGGAGGTGATTCCGCGCATCATTCATGATCATTCCCGACGTAAACATCAGAAATACTTTGCCATCAACTGTGGCGCCATTGCCGAAGGAACCATTGACAGCGAATTGTTCGGACATGAGAAAGGTGCCTTCACGAGTGCGATTAGTGAACACGAAGGATACTTCGCCGCCGCTAACGGAGGGACACTCTTTCTGGATGAAGTGGGCAATATGCCTCTCTCCACACAGGCACGTCTGCTACGTGTGCTGGAAACAGGCGAATATATCCGTGTTGGTTCTAACCAAGTACGGAAAACCAATGTACGTGTCATCGCCGCCACGAATTTGAAGATGAAAAAGGCAATCAGCGAGGGACGATTCCGCGAAGACCTCTACTACCGTCTTGCTGCCGTTCCTATCACGATGCCACCTTTGCGTGAGCGAGGCAACGACATTCCCTTGCTTTTCCGTAAGTTTGCAGCCGACATTGCCGAGCAGTATACCATTGACCCCGTTTATCTTTCTGACGAGGCAAAAGAATATATCTGTCGCTACAAATGGCCTGGAAACATCCGTGAACTCAAAAACAAGGTTGAACAACTCAGTTTCTTGGCGACCGAACGAGAGATTTCGGTAGAGGCATTGCAACAAGTCGAGGTACAAGACGACAGCATGAACGGCAACAGTCTGGTACTGGCGCGCGACATCAATGCCTCGACGTCACAACATCTGTACGAAAATGAGCGCGAAATGCTGCTCAAACAACTCTTCACGCTTTCGAATGAGATAAAGGAATTGAAGGAAATTGTGAAAGAAACGCATAAACAAAAGCAGATGGAGAGAGTCAGAGATGATGAGAGCATGCAGTACATCTCGTTTGCTGCGCCCAAACCGCAACCCAAGGTGGAAAGACTTGCCGAGCCTTTATTAGACGACATCGAAACGGCCGAAGCCTACGTCGAGGAAGCCCCGCTTAGCATCAAAGAGAGGTACGAGCAGAGCATCATCGATGCCTTGCGCCGAAACAACAACAATAAGCGCAGGGCTGCTCAGGAACTAGGCATCAGCGAGCGTACTCTCTACCGTAAAATTAAAGAAATGGGCCTCAACAAATAATTGGGACTTGAGATATGAAGAAAACCACTCTCCTCTACTCTGTACTGCTCACCATTCTCACCCTGTTGACAGCCTGCTCCATCCGTTACAGTTTCAACGGGTCGAGTATCAATTATGATATTGTCAAGACCATCAGCATCGACAAGTTTCCCATTCGCAGTGCTTACGTCTGGTCACCGATGGAGGCGATGTTCTATAACACCCTCACCGATGCCTATAACAACAAGACAAAACTCCAGGTGCTGAAACGTGGAGGCGACTTGCAACTTTCGGGCGAAATTACAGAGTATTCGCAACTCAACAAATCCATTTCGTCCGACGGCTATGCTGCTCAGACACAACTCAAAATCACCGTTAACGTCCGCTTTGTCAATAACACAAAGCATGAGGAAGACTTTGAGAAGCAGTTCTCTGCCACGGCCGAATTTGACTCGTCACAGCAACTCACCGCCGTTCAGGAACAACTCGTTCAGGAAATCCTCAACGACATTACCGACCAAATCTTCAACGCCACCGTCGCCAACTGGTAATATGTATCTACCCGCAGAATGGCATCATCAGGCCTTTGTCCAACTGACTTGGCCACACCTCCAAACCGACTGGGCACCCATACTTGACGAAGTGTATGAGTGCTATCTCAATATTGCCCGTGAAATCTTACTCCGCGAGCCACTCGTCATCGTCGCCCAATACCCTGATGAAGTTCATGCCCAACTCTCAACACTCAACACTCAACAGAAATACCCCATCCACATCATCCAATGCGACACCAATGACACATGGGCACGCGACCATGGTTTCATCACTTTGCTCAGCGACGATGACACTCAGGCCATACTTTATGACTATCAGTTTAACGGTTGGGGACTTAAGTTTCCAGCCGACCTTGACAATCAGATAAACCAACACGTATATCCGCAACTCCCGCTACCTGCGCATCACCAATATCAGAGCCGTCTCAACTTTGTGCTTGAAGGCGGAAGTATCGAGAGTGACGGACAGGGGACCATTCTTACCACATCGTCTTGTTTGCTTGCCCCCAATCGCAACAACCTTTCCAAAGATCAAATTGAGCAGCAACTGATACATGATTTTTGCACACATCGTGTTCTTTGGCTCCATCATGGTCATTTAGCGGGTGACGACACTGACGGTCACATTGACACACTCGCTCGCCTCTGCCCCGACAATACGATTGCCTATGTTCAATGCACTGACCCCAGAGACGAACATTACGAGGACTTGAAATGCATGGAAGCCGAACTCCAGGCTTTCAGCACAGCCGACGGACTTCCCTATCGTCTGATCCCTCTGCCCATGCCCGACGCCATTTACGATGGTGACGAACGCCTCCCTGCCACCTATGCTAATTTTCTCATCATCAACGGTGCTGTCCTCTACCCTACTTATCGTCAACCAGAACACGACGAACAAGCCGGGCGTCAACTGGAAAAAGCCTTTCCGCATTATGAAATCGTTGGCATTGATTGTAGTGTTCTTATCCGTCAGCACGGGTCACTTCACTGCTGCACGATGCAGTATCCCGCCATCAACTGAGCACAGAATACCATTAAATAAATCGCCGGCAAACGATCGTTTACCGGCGATTATATTATTTGTATGATTCGTTGGATTAATTTATCATTTCAAAACCAGTGTAGGGCTGGAGTGCTTTCGGAATGCGAATGCCTTCGGGCGTCTGGTTGTTCTCAAGCAGAGCGGCAACGATGCGAGGCAGGGCAAGAGCCGAACCATTGAGGGTGTGGCAGAGTTGTATCTTCTTAGTCTCAGTATTGCGGTAGCGGCACTTGAGGCGGTTGGCCTGATAAGTGTCGAAGTTAGAAACTGATGATACTTCAAGCCAACGCTTCTGTGCTTCGCTATAAACTTCGAAGTCGTAGCAGATGGCTGAAGTGAAACTCTGGTCACCGCCACAAAGTAACAGGATGCGGTAAGGAAGTTCAAGTTTTTTGAGCAGGCCTTCGACATGTTCCAACATTTCCTTGTGACTCTGGTCAGAATGTTCGGGTGTGTCAATGCGTACTATTTCAATCTTCGAAAACTCGTGCAGACGATTCAGTCCGCGCACATCTTTGCCATAACTGCCGGCTTCGCGGCGGAAACACTGCGTATAGGCGCAGTTCTTGATGGGCAGGTCCTTCTCATCAAGAATCACATCACGATAGATGTTTGTTACAGGTACCTCGGCCGTAGGAATGAGATAGAGGTCATCGACTTCACAATGGTACATCTGACCTTCCTTGTCGGGCAACTGCCCCGTGCCATAACCACTGTCAGCGTTGACGACGGTGGGAGGCATGATTTCTGTATAACCACTCTTGCGTGCTTCGTCGAGAAAGAAGTTGATGAGGGCACGCTGCAATTGCGCACCCTTACCGACATAGACAGGAAAACCCGCGCCTGTGATTTTGACACCGAGGTCAAAGTCGATGAGATTGTATTTCTTGGCAAGTTCCCAATGAGGTAGACGGGCAGACTCAACGACAGGGTTGGCTGTCCAGTTGCCGACAGTATCACCAGGAACACACTCTTTCTGGTTGCTCTTGACAACGTGGTTATCCTCGGCAGCACGTCCCTCGGGCACACGGTCGTAAGGAATGTTCGGGATAGTGCAGAGATGGCGAGTGAGTTCGTCCTCAGCCTCCTTCATCTGCTGCTGTAATTGTGCGGATGTTTCTTTCAATTTAGCAACTTCAGCCTTGGCTTTCTCTGCTTCCTCACGCTTTCCTTGTTTCATCAACGCACCGATTTCAGCAGCAAACTTCTTACTTTCTGCCAGCGTAGCATCGAGTTTTGTTTGTGCTTCACGACGTTTTTTGTCAAGGGCAATGGCACGTTCCACGGCCTCACGTGCACCTTCGAAGTGCTTCTTCTCAAGACCAGCGATGACGCGCTCGGTCTCTTCCGTAATCAATTTAAGTGTTAACATTATTATATAGTTGTTTTGTTGTAAATATCTTGTATTACCATGCCTGCAAGTGTGAAGCCAAAGATGGCAACAGCATGACAGATGGTACCATTCACTTGTGCTTTCTTATCGCTCCACATGTCCTTATCTTGTTCATCAATTGAACCTCGATTAGGCATTACCTCATCACTATAGACACAAAGGAACTTCTTTTGTGGAAATACTTTGCCATGTTTAAACTTGTTGCGCAAGGCACGTGCCAAAGGACATCCTTTCACTTTCCAAAACTCAGCCACACGAATGCGTTGCGGGTCAAGTTTCAAGGCAGCTCCCATGGCAGAGAAGACACAAGCATCGGTCGCAGTAGCCGTAAGCAGCAAGTGCGCCTTGTTGTCGAGCGAGTCTATGGCATCGATGACGTAGTTATAAGTTTCCAGATGAAAACCTCTTGCGGTTTCGGCGCTGTATATCTCCTGCAAAGCCCTGATGTCGGCTTGTGGGTTGATGTCAAGCAGACGCTCACGGAGTACTTCCACTTTGGGACGTGCTACCGTGCTTGTCAGAGCCATGACTTGGCGGTTGATGTTGCTGGGAGCCACACAATCGCTATCGACGATGGTGAGATGCTGAATACCGCTACGTATGAGACTTTCGGCACACCATGAACCCACGCCACCAACGCCAAAAAGTATTACACGCTTCGTGGCAAGAATCTGCATCACGTCATCCCCTAACAAACGAACTATGCGGCTATCGTTCATCATTTCTTCTTTTGCGAAGGACGGTTCTTCACACGCTGACGGATTTCAGCCTTGTGACGAGCAGCACCCGTATTGTGAGCACCCGTATGGTATGCTTTCTTGCGAGCCTTTGTCTTTACCTTTCCGTCGTCCGCCTTTTTATTTTGGCCACTGCCGAAGTTGATGCCATGCATCATGGCGTACATGATTTCTTCTTCTGATGCCATAGGATTAATGATGGAATAGACGAATGCCCGTAAAGGCCATTGCAATGTTATATTTGTCACAGGTCATGATGACATGGTCGTCGCGGACAGAGCCACCAGCCTGTGCTATATACTGAACACCAGACTTATGGGCGCGTTCAATGTTGTCACCGAAGGGGAAGAAGGCATCGCTTCCGAGACTTACACCCGTATTCTTTGCTATCCATGCGCGTTTTTCCTCGCGTGTCAAGGGTTCTGGACGCTCGGTGAAAAATTGCTGCCACGTACCTTCGCGCAGCACGTCTTCCCATTCATCGCCCATATACACGTCGATGGTATTGTCGCGGTCGGCACGACGGATATCTGCCTTGAATGGCAACGACATCACCTTTTGACATTGGCGCAACCACCACAGGTCCGCTTTCTGCCCCGCCAAACGCGTGCAGTGAATACGGCTTTGCTGACCCGCACCGATGCCGATGGCCTGACCGTCTTTCACATAGCAGACCGAGTTTGACTGGGTATATTTCAATGTAATGAGGGCTATACGAAGGTCTCGTTTTGCCTCTTCCGTAAAGGTCTTGTTCTGTGTGGGGATATTGGCAAAAAGGTCATCGCCTGTGAGGTCAATCTCGTTACGACCTTGTTCAAACGTCACGCCAAATACCTGCTTGCGTTCAATGGGATTAGGACGATAATTCACATCCATCTTCAGCACATTGTAGGTACCCTTGCGCTTTTCTTTCAAGACGGCCAGAGCCTCTTCCGTATAGTCGGGAGCGATTACGCCGTCGCTTACCTCACGTTTGATGAGCAAAGCCGTCGTCTTGTCGCAAGTATCTGAAAGTGCGATGAAATCACCATACGACGACATGCGGTCAGCTCCTCTGGCACGAGCGTATGCCGACGCAATCGGAGAGAGTTCTACGTCACCTACAAAGTAAATCTGACGCAGAGTTTCGTCAAGTGGCAAACCCACCGCTGCCCCTGCGGGGCTGACATGTTTGAACGATGCTGCCGCAGGAAGTCCTGTAGCTGCACGAAGTTCACGCACCAGTTGCCATGCGTTCAGTGCATCCAGCAGGTTGATGTAGCCAGGGCGGCCGTTTAACACTTCGATGGGCAGTTCCTGACCATCTTCCATGAAAACTCTCGACGGTTTCTGATTGGGATTACAGCCGTACTTCAGTTCCAGTTCTTGCATAAACAATCTTTTTCTTAAAAACTTCTGCAAAGGTACGGATAAGTAAGCGGAATACAAAACGAAAGACAAAGTTTTTCGTTTTTATTACCGAACGAGAGTTTCAATGGGGTGAAACAAAAATACCACCACGGCGAAAAACTTCCCTTGCCGCGGTGGTACAAAATTAGATGCGTTTGTTGATAAATTAGATGAGCGAGAATGCCACGTCCATCATTTTAGTAAAGGTGTTCTGGCGTTCCTCGGCCGTGGTTGATTCACCACGAACGATGTGGTCAGAAATTGTACAGATGCCAAGAGCACGCTTTCCTGCACGAGCAGCATTCATGTAGAGTGCGGCAATCTCCATTTCGACTGCCATCACTCCCATGTTGATCCACTTGTCAATGTGGGCATTTTCGGTGTAGAATGTATCCGAAGACATCACGTTGCCGACCTTGTACGCATAGCCGCGACGTTCGCATTCCTCGACGGCACCACGAAGCAAGTCAAAGTTGGCAATCGGGGCGTAAGTGCCTGGAAGTTCGTACTGATGTGCATAATTGGAATCGGTGCAGGCACCCATCGCAATAGCCAGGTCACCCAGTTTTAAGTCGTCCAGAATGGCACCAGCCGAACCGACACGAATAATCGTCTGCACGTCATAGAAATGATAAAGTTCGTAGGTGTAGATTCCGAGCGAAGGCATACCCATGCCATGGCCCATCACACTTACTCGTTTGCCCTGATACGTTCCCGTATAGCCCAGCATGCCACGTACATTGTTGAACTGAACAGGATTGTCCAAAAACTTCTCCGCCATGAATTTCACACGCAGCGGGTCGCCCGCCATGATGACGGTCTCGGCGATTTCGCCCAATTTTGCCCCATTGTGGGGAGTTGGTGTACTCATAATATTACGATTTAAGGGGTTAATAACGACGCAAAGATACAAAAAACAATTTACAAACCACAAACATAAATAAAAAAACTTCGCAGAACCCTTATTTTTCTAGAGTTTTTGATAAAGGGCGTTAAGATTTAAAATGCACTGCGGTACAACTTTGCGCACACTGCAGTGTGTGCTGGGACACACCACAGTCCGTTTGACGACACACTGCGGTACGTTTTTCGGTGGTCTTTGATGATTAAAAACAAGGGCCAAAGATGCCTATTTAAGCAAATTAAATACGCTCTTTTGTCAAGAGTCGGCAAATAAGCAATGTTTTTATATACTCATCACGTCAAAATTTGCTTTTTTGCACACGAATCCTTACCTTTGTAAAGTCAAACACTTAACACATCTAACGACCATGATTTCATCAGCCGAACATCTCCAAACCCAGGACGTCATTCAACACCTGGTAGCGGTGCCCTACGACGTGACACGCCACAACCTATATAGTGCGAAAGACCTCTATGCAGGCTATGACCCGAAACGCCCTCAGTCGCTTTCCACCTGTTTCGACACACAAGTTTATCAGCATTTCCTTCAGACGGGCAAACAAACCGATAGTGTGGCAGAATCGCTGGCCCGCATCTTGCATGACAACGGCATTCACACGGCAATGAACGAGTTTTTGTCACAACACGATTCGTTGCGCTGTGTTGGCATCATGGGAGGGCATGCGCTGCTTCGCAACGACAACATGTACCGAGAAATTGCACTCATCAGCAAACGCCTCACGGAATTGGGTTTCCTAATGCTCAGTGGAGGTGGCCCTGGAGCTATGGAAGCCACTCACTTTGGTGCGTGGATGGCAGGCAGAAGCATCGACGAATTGGACGATGCGTTGCAGAAGATGATTCCCTACCCTTCATTCCGCGACGAAGGCTGGCTCGCTTCAGCGTTTCAGGTGATGGACGAATACCCTCAGAAGCGTTTGTCAAGCAACAACAACATGTTTGAAAGCCTGGGCATACCGACATGGCTCTACGGACACGAACCTTCTACGCCGTTTGCCACACACATCGCCAAATTCTTTGAAAATAGCATCCGCGAGGACAGCATCCTCACCCTTGCCTATGGTGGTTTGATATATGCCCCTGGCAGTGCAGGCACGATGCAGGAAATCTTCCAAGAGGCCGTGCAAAACCACTATCTCTCGTTCGGTTTCTCAAGTCCCATGATCTTCCTGGGCAGCAAGTTTTGGACAGAGGAAATGCCCGCCTATCATCTGCTCCAATATCTTACAGAAAAGGGTAAATACCAAAACCTGCGCCTCACGCTTTCGGACGACAGTCAAGAAATCATCGACGCCTTGCTGACTTTTCAGAAAGACATGGCGCAAACGTCTGAATAACGGCATCCCCTATCTGCTCAAAAATGCAATAAAACTCAAAAAAAACGGATTTCTTTTTGTATTTTACTTAT
>R23__coassemble_1035_pt1 | contig 14888 bp, 8 predicted proteins | sample R23__metabat2_high_PE_006 | metagenome-assembled genome bin R23
CTCGGACACGGCTCCGGACGTCTGCTCGACGGTGTTGACCCCGACTCGCTCAAGGCCTACGGCTCGACCATCGAGGAGGCACGTGCCGACCTGTTCGGACTTTACTACGTGGCCGACCCGAAACTCGTCGAACTCGGTCTGACTCCCAACCTCGAAGCCTACAAGGCCCAGTACTATACCTACATGATGAACGGCCTGATGACGCAACTCGTGCGCATCCAGCCCGGCAACAACATCGAGGAGGCACACATGCGCAATCGTGCGCTCGTGGCCCACTGGTGCTACGAGAAGGGTAGGGCAGAGAACGTGGTGGAGATGGTCAAGCGCGACGGCAAGACGTATGTCCAAATCAACGACTACGCCAAACTGCGCACGCTGTTCGGCCGTCTGCTCGCCGAGATTCAGCGCGTGAAGAGCGAAGGCGACTATGCCGGTGCACAGGCACTCGTCGAGCAGTATGGTGTCCGTGTTAATCCCGAACTGCATCGCGAAGTGCTCGACCGCTACCAGCGCCTCGACCTCGCCCCCTACAAAGGCTTCATCAACCCTGTCTATACAGCCGTGCGCGACGCTCAGGGCAACATCACCGACGTGACCATCGACTACTCCGAAGGCTACGCTGCCCAGATGCTTCGCTACTCGCGCGACTATCAGACCCTGCCCTTAGTGAATGATTAACGCCATCAAGCAAGACCATCGCGCCATGATGAACGGCGTGGCGTCGGCTGCCATGCGCAATGCCGGCATGAACCCCGACTACCGAGTCAACTTCGGCGTCGAACTGCCGCGTCTGCAGGAATATGCCGACGAACTGCGTGCCGAGCATGCTGACAACGTGTCGTCGCTGGCACAGGCCCTGTGGCACGAGAGTGTGCGCGAATGCCGACTGCTCGCCCTCATGCTCTATCCTGCTTCGCAAATGGATGCCGACCTTGCCGACATCTGGCTTGGCGACATCCACAGCGTCGAACTGGTTCAGATGGCATCACTTTTGCTCTTCAGCCGTATGCCCAAAGCGTCGGAATCGGCTTTCCGCTGGATGGCTGCCGACGACGAACTGCAGCAGATGGCGGGCTACTACACCATCGGTCACCTCCTGCGCACCACCACTCTCAACGAGCGCTCGGTGCAGGAACTGCGCGACCAGGCCGACGCTGCGCTTGCCTCGGCGAACCCACAACTCCGGCTCGCTGCACAACGTGCGCTGGCTCGCCTCGAAAGTTAATTATGGAACAAAAAGATATTCAGCAAACGGTCAAGGACCATCTGACACGCTATCTCGTGCAGAACGGCATGCGTTGCACCCCTGAGCGCTATGCCATCCTCCGCACCATCTACGAGCAGAAAGGACCCTTCACCGTCGATGACCTTTACGAACTGCTTGACGACAGTTACCATGTGAGTCGCGTGACCATTTATTCGGCGCTCGACCTCTTCGTGCGTATCGGTTTGGTCCTTCGCTATCCATCCACTTCTATTGAACGCTATGAGAAGTGCTACGGCGTACGCGACCATCTCAAGCAAATCTGCACCTATTGCGGACGTGTCACCGACTTCCGTTCACAGATTGTCGTCAACTCTCTCTTGATGACGCCCTACACGCGCTTCCGGTCTGAATTCTTCTCCGTCAGCGTCTATGGCATCTGCTCCAAGTGTCAGGCGAAGTTGACCCGTCAGCAGAAGAAGTACGAAAAAGAGCAAGAAAAGAAAAGCACCAAATCCAGACGTAAAACAGACTAAACACATATCATCATGGCAAACAAAGTAGATGTTCTCCTCGGCCTCCAGTGGGGCGACGAAGGTAAAGGAAAAGTCGTCGATGTGCTTACCCCGCGCTACGACGTCGTTGCACGTTTTCAAGGTGGTCCTAACGCAGGCCACACCCTTGAGTTCGAAGGACAGAAATACGTGCTCCGCTCCATTCCCTCCGGCATTTTCCAGGGCAACAAAGTCAATATCATCGGCAACGGCGTCGTCCTTGCCCCCGACCTCTTCATGGATGAGGCTCGCGACCTCGAACGAAGCGGACATCCCCTGCGTGAGCGACTTCACATCTCGAAGAAAGCCCACCTCATCATGCCAACCCATCGTCTGCTCGACGCTGCCTACGAAGCCGCCAAAGGCAAGAACCGCGTAGGTACCACAGGCAAGGGCATCGGACCGACCTACACAGACAAGGTATCGCGTAACGGTCTGCGTGTCGGCGATATTCTCGACAACTTTGAACAGAAATATGCTGCCCACAAGGCGCGTCACGAAGCCATGCTCCGTGCGCTCAACTATACCGACTACGACCTCACGGAAGTGGAAAAGAAATGGATGGAAGGCATTGAATACCTGCGCCAGTTCCACTTGGTTGACAGCGAACACGAAATCAATCGTCACCTCACAGAAGGTCGCTCCATCCTGTGCGAAGGCGCTCAAGGCACCATGCTCGACGTCGATTTCGGCTCCTATCCCTTCGTCACCTCCAGCAACACTATCTGCGCAGGTGCCTGCACCGGCCTCGGTGTTGGCCCCAACAAGATAGGCGAGGTCTTTGGCATCATCAAGGCTTACTGCACCCGTGTCGGCGCCGGACCTTTCCCCACCGAACTCTTCGACGAGACAGGCCAGCGTATGCGCGACATCGGCCACGAGTATGGAGCCGTCACAGGCCGTGAGCGCCGTTGTGGCTGGATTGACCTCGTTGCCCTGCGCTATGCCATCATGGTCAGCGGTGTCACTCAACTCATCATGATGAAGAGCGACGTTCTCGACACGTTCCCCGTCATCCGTGCCTGCACCGCCTATCGTCTGCCCGACGGCACCACGACGCGCGACTTCCCCTTCGACATCACCGATGTCACGCCCGTCTATACCGACCTCCCAGGCTGGCAGCAGCCCCTCACCGAGATTACTAGCGAAGCTGATTTCCCAGCCGCCCTCAGCGACTACATCTGCTTCCTCGAACACGAACTTCAAACCCCCATCACCATCATCTCCGTAGGTCCCGACCGCGAACAGACCATTTTCCGCCATCAATGAGAGCCTTCCGCACCCTGCTTTTGTTTCTCTCCTTAGCCCTTTTTCTGGGTTGCAGTCAGAGCGATGACGAGTCTTCTGAGCCGGTTGTCCCTGTAGAACAGTATGGAGTTAGATGGAGCATCAAGAATCCTGACGACCTGGGCCGGCGCTGTTTTTCCGCCGCTTCGACACAGGCCATCATCGGCATTGGCACCAAAGCCGGCTATTCTGACTTCGACCACATCTACCCATGGTCCGAAATCAAGCGCTGCAACATCCGCATGACAGGCGCTTCTCCCGTCATCACCTACGAAGGCGACCCTGCATTTAGGGCCGACGGTTCCAACGGCGATGTCTTTGTGCGCATTCCCAAATTCTACGTGAAGAAATACACCGAAGACGGCTACGAATACCGTGTCGTCTCGGCCAAAGGTACGCGTCCTCACAGCGCTTTCATCGAGGACGGTAAGGAACTTGACGAGATTTTTGTGTCTGCTTACGAAGGTTTCATTGATGCAGACGGTAAGTTGCGCTCCATTCCCGACGTCATCCCAACCAGCAACTGCTACCCCTTCGAGTATCTTGACGCAGCACGCGCCAATGGCCCCAACTATTCGCTCTACGACATGCGATGCGTCGATGCCATCTGGACCCTTATGGCCGTCGAATATGGTTGCCGAAACTCCAACCATGTCCTCGGTTACGGAGCGGCAGATTTTGCGCAGCCACGTGCCGATGAAACCGGTATAGGTGTCTCTGAACCAGCGACTGCCACCAATCAAGTGACGCTCTATCCGGCTCCTTCCTACGTACAGTCGCTCATGCCTGTCGGCACCAACATCACCATCTGCCGTAACTATGACCAGTTAGACATCGTCGCACAGCGTAAAATTCTTCAAATCAGCCAGACTGCCGACAATCGGACGCTTCTCCGATTTGACGGACCACCCATCGACGTCGATCGCACCTGCTTCGTCGGAGGAGCCGCCATAACCACAGGGTTCATCGACAACTGCGGACCTCACAGCCGCCTTACGTGGCACACGGGACGTACCGACTTTGTTCCAGGTTCCAACATGCAGAATCCAGTTCGTTACCGATGGATGGAGAACCTTATCGGAAGCTTGTGGCAACTGCTTCCCGATGTCACCTTCCAGGACCTTCAGATGTACGTCTGTCCTAATATGAAGGACTACGAGTTCCACAAGTCTGAACTTCCTTACAAACCCGTCGGCCGTCCCTTCGAAATGAACTGGGACAACGGAATCCATGGCGACATACCTGGCAATTCCTATTGGATTACCTCGCTCTTTTCCGACAGCGCAGCCCCCGACTATCCTCTCGGAACGGCCTACAACCGCAACCTCATCAGCACGCATGCCTTCGGTGCCTATTATTACATCGGCGACGGCACGCGCTGCATTGCCAATGGCGGCGGTTTCGACCATCTCTGGCGCTGCAACATCCTCACCAACCGCGCGTGGATAGGCCCCTTTACGCGCTGGTATCTTTACGGTGCCCGTCTGATGTATAAGAATCTTCCCACAACTCCTTGATTGTTCTGCAAAGGTGCTAAAAAACAATTACAACCATCGATGAGAAAGTTTTTACTCCTTATATTTCTTTCTGCCCTGTCTGTCAGCCTCCATGCCGAGAAAGCGCTGGTGCTGCTGACTGTTGACGACGAGAAGGTCGTGTTCATCCTGTCCGACGAGCCCGTCATCAAGGTTGAGGACGACGAGGTGGTCGTGACGACCGAGAAAGATACGGTCGCCTATGCCATCAAACTGCTCGAAAGTTTTACCATCGAGGACGTCGAGGTCACAGCTATTGCGCAACAACCGCAGACGACGTTGTTCCGCCTCACCGAGACCGGAATGCACGTCACGGGTTTGCAGGCAGGCGAAGTGCTGCGGGTGTACGATATGAATGGCGTGATGGTCCATCAGTCGAAGGCTGACGACCGAGGCACACTTTCCGTGACCCTCACTCCAGGCGTCCACCTGGTGAAGACTCACGGTCATACCTATAAAATCATGAAGCGATGAAAAGAATCATAGTTCTGTCTATAGTGCTGTTGATGGCCACATGGACCCTCCAGGCCCAAGTCTGGAAAATCGTCAGGACCGACGGTCGTGTCGAAAAAATCCCTGCCAGTAAAGTAGAATTAGTCACGGTCGAGGAAGTCACCGAACACGAATACGTGGACCTCGGGCTACCTTCTGGAACGCTCTGGGCCACGACGAATGTGGGTGCAGAAAAACCCGAAGACTTCGGCAACTTCTATGCCTGGGGCGAAGTGACAGGAGTCGATGAAGGCAAAACCAATTACACTTGGAAAACCTACAAGTGGTGTAACGGCAGTTTCAACCAGTTGACCAAATACTGTGTTCAAGACAGTCTGGGAGCCGTGGACAACCGCTATAGCCTTCTGCCTGAAGACGATGCAGCCTACGTCTGCTGGGGTCCTCAATGGCGCATTCCCAACTATCTTGAATTGATGGAACTCACCACCGAATGCACTTGGGAACAAGCCGAAATGAACGGAGTCCCGGGCTGTGAAGTGACGGGTCCGAACGGAAACACCCTCTTTCTGCCCGCAGGCGGATGGTACGAACAGAAATCACATAACGGCGTCGATGTCGGGGGTGACTACTGGGGACGTTCGCTTCGTGGTACAACCAACGAAAGGGCTTGGGGCATGTGGTTCTTCAACGACCACCATGGTTATGCCATCACCTTTCCACGCTATTTCGGACGCATGATTCGCCCCGTCTATGTCCCTTGACTTGACCTGGTAAAAAACACAAAAATTCGCACCGCAGTGCAACTAAAAATGCACTGCGGTGCGCCTATAGTCACACCGCAGTGTAAATAAATTTGCACTGCGGTGCGTTTTTTGTCGGTTTTTCATCCTTTTTTTGTGGGAGAAATGAGCAGTTCTCTTTTCATTTTTGTTGTTTTGAATCATTATTTTGTAAAAAAATTCATGGTAGCCTTAAATAATCCAATTGAAATATTTTTGAAACGAATTTAATTGCATATCTTTGCGAAAGAGAGTTTTCATTTCTATCTTGCTTCTCGTCCGACTTTCCGAGAAAAACAACAAGTTCTAACTAAAAATACACATCGTTATGAAAACCAAGTATCTTGTACCCATTCTGCTCATGATGATGCTATTGACCAGTTTGGCATCTCTTGCAGAAGTGCCCGAATCGGGTAACTACTACCTTTATTGCGAGACGACGGGGCAGTTCCTCTCCCGTGGCGGCGCCGATGGTGTCCATGCGGTGATGGACGAACTGGGTGTTCCGTTCACGCTGAGCACGCCCGAAAGTGGAGCCCGCCGGTTCCTGTTCCTCGACAACTCCCTCTATCTCTATGAGACCGAGAGCGGTTTGGCAACCGATGGTTCGTCCTACCGCAACCTCGCGCTGACGGAGGTGGGCGAAGGGACCTTCACGCTCAAGAGTTATTACAAACGCGTCTATCCCGACGTCGATGCCTGGCTTTCGATTTCAGGCAACGAGGTTGTTCTGACGACAAACGAGGAGGATGCGGCTGTCTGGACGCTGAAGACGGGTGCGGAGCAGCAGGCCATCGTGGCGCAAAAGGCGACCGAGCGCATACAGGCCGTAGCGGCGCTGGGAGGTCTCAGCGTGGAGAGTGAGTCGCAGTTGGTCGAGATTCTCAGCGGCTATACGGCCGAGGATGCGACGAGCCAAATACCCAATGCAGCGTTGACGGCTGACAACTCGTACTGGACCTTGGAACTGCACGGAGCCACTAGCGCCCTGAACTGGGGCAAGTACACCATCGCTTCGAACAACCACGGGGCGATGACGCTGAGCCAGACCGTCAACGGACTGAAAAAGGGCTTTTACAAGGTGACGATTCAGGCCTTCTACCGTGGCTGCAAGGTGGCCCCGAGCATGACGGCCGGCAATGCTGGTTTCACCATGACCAATGCCACGTTTACCGCCAACAGCAACTATACGCCCATCGTCGATTGGTACACCATCCGCGATTCGGACACCAAGCCCGACTCTCGTGGCGACATCACCGATTTCACTCAGGCGAAATACACCAACACGGTTTATACGTATGTGGGGAGCGACGGCGTACTTACGCTGGTGATCGACAATCCGTCCTACTTTAACTCGTCGGGTGCATGGTTCAACTTCAATAACATCACCCTCACGTATTATGACGACGGACAGGGCGAAGAAGAACTCAACATTGAACCCGCATTGGCCGAAATCGACCGCTATGCCACCTTCAACACGGCTTCGGACGACACCTATGCCGCAGATCTGGAAACGCTGAGAGGGCAGGTCATGGCAGCCGAGACGAATGAGCAGATTGACGAACTGATGGCGACTTTGCCACAACTCTATCTGGCCTACGTGGCACGACTGACGCCGACAGACACGCCTTACGACATCACTCCGATGATTCGTAATCCGCGATTCGACAACTACGACACCGACTGGACCATCGACATTACCAACCCTGCAGGCTATACCAAGACGCACAAGTTCTGCACCACGGCCACACCTCATGTGCTCGAGGCCTATTCGGGCTATTCGAACTTTGAGTTGAGCGGGTTCGACGTGCATCAAACCATTACGTTGCCAGCAGGTATGTACCGCATCAAGGTACAGTCTTTCTACCGCTACGGACTTACCTACAATACCGATCTGAGCGACTTGGGTACCGGCGTCTCGCGCAGTTACCTCTATGCTGGCGACGAAAGCAAGAAAATCATGCGTCTGGGCGACCTGACCCTCGACTCTTATGCCAACGACCTGGAGGGTGCTTCGGCCGTCATTGGCGAAGGGCTCTATGGCAACGCCCTTGTGTTCACGCTCGATGCTGAGACGACATTCGACGTGGGTGTGAGAGGTACGTTCGAGGAGATGCGTTCGTGGAGCATTGTGGGGCCGTTCACGTTGGAGAAAATCAGCCAAAGCATTCTGGACGCTGAGGAAGCCGAGCAGTTGAACGATCTGCAAAAGCAGTATGCCGAACTCCTCAATGTGTTGGCAAACATCACGAAGCCGTCGCCCGACTATTCGGAGTTTGCCCCTGTGGTTGCTGCCGCCAAGGCGCAGTTGGCCGAAACCACTGACGAGACGGCCATGCAGGGCATTGTGGCTGAAATGCGGACGGAGGTGCTCAACTTCATCTCCACACATGATGCTACCGATGTCCACTACGACCTCACACCGCTGCTTGTCAATCCGGGCTTCGATGCCGGTACGGAAGGATGGCAAACCCGTGGCATGAATGCTGTGGACGGTGGTATTCTGGAGTCGTTCAACAGCAAGACCTCAAGCCTCTATCAGACACTCAGCGGCATGCCGGCCGGCACTTATCAACTGAAAGTGCAGGCCTTCCATCGCTTTACCGATTGGGTTTGGACCATCCATCCGCATGAGATGGGCGAGGAGGCTGTGACGGTCTATCTGTCTTTTGACGGGCAGAAGAGTGCCCCCATCGCCAGCATCCACGACGCCGCACGTTTTGTCCCGTCGAATGCCAGTGGCAGCGTCGAAGGTGCCTTCAACCGCTCCATCCCCAATACGGCGATGGCAGCATCTGCGGCTTTCAAGGAAGGATTGTACTGGAATGTGATGACCGTTGAGAAAACAGACGCTGGCGACCTGACCATCGGGCTGGAACTGGAAGGCGGCCTCACCAACAACTGGGTGGCTCTTGACAATTTCCAACTGCATTACGGTCGTCCTTCAGAGTCGGTAGAAGTTGAATGTGAGGGTGACGGACTGACGCTCACCTCTGATGCGCCCAATGCTCAATTCTCCACCGACTTGATACTCAAAGCCAGTCAATATAATATGGTATGCCTGCCTGTGACGGTGCCGGCTTCGGCATTTAGCGAAGCCTATCGGTTGGCAGGAGTGAGTGCCGACGGCGCTGATGTGAAGGGTACGCTCGTGCCTATGCCATCCAACGCCGCCTTGCGGGCCGGCGAGGTTTACTTCGTCAAACCCAATGCTGACGGCTATTTCAGTCTTGACAACACAAGTCTGACGGTGGCACAACCCGACCGGATTCCAGTTATGTGGGAGGGTGGCTACACTACAGGTTACTTTACTCCGCAACCCGCCAAGGGTGGTTTCACCATCGACGAGAACGGCCGGCTCACCAAGATTCTCGCCGACACACCCGTGCCTGCCTTTACGGGTTTGTTCTATCCGTCGGAGGAGATGAGCGGCGTGGACGAAATAAGCCTTGAGGTTGCCGACTGGAACAACATGGACATCACGGTTGACCTGGAAAACCAACGTGCACGTGACTACTTGGCCAACACTACCTACACGAGCAGCAGCGATCCCAGCACGATTGCCTCATACGCTGTGGCAAATCCGCCGGCCCGACTCGACCATCCGCACACCGTCATCGTGCCGCTGCCTGAGTGTGGCGATGGCATCACCTTGGAATACACGCCTCAAGGAACTGAAGACACCGAGAGCATTGTCGTTGCCAACAACGCCACCGTTTGTGAGATTCCCAACCTCATTCCTGGCGTTGATTACACTTACAACATCCTTTCCGGCGGAAGCACTCTCTCTTCCGGTACCATCCATGCCACTGGTCATCTCCGCATGATCAAGGCCGTGACGGGCAACAACATCCGCGACCTCGGCGGTTGGATTTACAATACCGAAAGCGGAGGCAGGGTGAAATACGGAAAACTCTATCGTGGCGGCGAGATGAACGGCGACCATCAAGTCGACGAGTATGACCGCATCCTGCTGCGTGACCTGGGCATCAAGGCCGAGATGGATATCCGTGAAGACGTTGACATCACCGATTACGTCATTACAGAATCGGCGCTTGGCAGCGACATCGACTACATCTATCTGAATCAGCATGGTCACAGTTCGACCACCGTGGCCACCGACTCGCTCACCCTGGGCAAGGCCTTCCTGTTCATGCTCAACAACCTGCGTCGTGGTTATCCAGTGTATTACCACTGCTACTGGGGCGCCGACCGCACAGCCATGTACACCATGCTCTATCTGGGTGTACTCGGCGTCGATTTGGGCGACATCTACAAAGACTACGAACTGACCACCTTTTCCAACGCCGGTTCTCGTGTGAAGTCCGACCTCAACAGCAAGGTTGATTACATCCAGTCGCTCGAAGGCAACAACTACCAGGAGCGCTGTTACACGTATTGGACCAAGGTTGTAGGTCTTTCCACACAAGACGTGGACGAGTTCATTCGCATCATGACCGACGAGGATTACGAGCCCGAACTGACCGACATTCCCGTGGGAGGCTACTATTACTTGTACGACGCCAACGCAGGTCTGTTCCTTTCGCGCGGTGGCGATAACGGTGTGACGGCTGTGCTGGACGAACTCGGCTCTGCCGTTGAAATCAGTGCTCCGACCACAGGCACTCGTTCCTTCCGCTTCCTCGACAATGCCCTCTATCTCGCAGAGAATGCTGAAGGCATCACGACCGATGCTTCCGATCCGTCGGCATGGACGGTCAGCGAGACCGACGCCGACAACTTCACCGTCAGCATCACCAACAGCCTTGCCTTCCCCGACACCGAAGCCTACCTCTCTCTCGATGGAAACAAGGTCGTCCTCAGCACCGACGACACCGAACATCTGTGGCAACTTGTCAGTCCCGAGAGACACAATGACATCGTGGCTCAAAAGAAAGACGAACGCATCCAGGCCATGGCTGCTCAGGGCGGTTTGACCGTAGCGAACGAGAACGAACTGATTCAATACCTGGCCACGGTGAAGATGGTCGATATGACCTCGTCCATTCCTAATGCCGAACTGACCGCCAACAGCGACAACTGGACGCTCGAACTGCTGGGACCCACCAGCGCCCTGAACTGGGGCCGCTACACCATCGGCTCCAACAACTTCGGTGCCATGACGCTGAGCCAAACCGTGGGCGACCTGCCGGCAGGCTTCTACAAAGTGACCATTCAGGCCTTCCAGCGCGAGAGCGACGTCCAGACGAGCATGAAATACGGCAACAAGGGCATCACCATGGCCAACGCCACCTTCTCGGCCAATGACAACTTCACCCCCATCGTCGACTGGTACACCATCCGCGACTCGGAGACCAAACCCAACTCCCGTGGTGACATCACCGACTTCACCCAGGCCAAATACACCAATACCGTCTATACCTACGTGGGCGAAGATGGCCAGTTGAGGCTGCAGTTCCAGAATCCCTCCTACTATGCTTCGTCGGGCTCATGGACCAACCTCAACAATGTCACCCTGACCTATTTCGACAGCGAATCGGCCCTCCAGCCAGGCGACGACCTGACACCCGCCATCACCAATGCCGCCTGCGCAGGTCTGGAAGGATGGCACATCAGCGACGGCGCCAACGGAGCGCTCCAGGTTGACACATGGTCTTCCAGCGGTTCGAAGGACGGCACAGGCATGACCACACCCTTCATCGAATACTGGATATCCTCGTCCTCGACCCTGGCCGATGCCAACGTCTATCACGACCAGGTGGCCAACCTCCAACCCGGCACCTACCGCCTGACAGCCCTCGTACGTCTTTGCAGCGAGAGCGGAGCAACCACCATCGCCGAAGCCTCCATGTACGCCAACGGCGTTACCCTCGATCTGACCACCGGCACCCCCTACACCTACGGCAGCCGAAACGGTATCTATGGAACCTACGACCTGGAATTTGAGGTAGGAGAAGACGGCACGCTCGATTTCGGATTCACTGTCGAGAACGCCACCTTCAACTGGCTTGCCTTCAAGAACATCAAGTTGACCTATGTCGCCGCGCCAGACACACCGGTAGCCATCGACACACTCGCAGCCGATGCAACGCCCGCCGGCATCTACACCATCACCGGCATACGCATGACCGACCACAGCACCCGTCTGCCCAAAGGCCTCTACATCATCAACGGCAAAAAAGTGCTGGTGAAGTAAGAAAATCCCCCTCAAAACCCTCAAAAATTGCACCGCAGTCCGTTTTCAGACGGACTGCGGTGCGCCCATAGCCGCACCGCAGTGTAAATTTATTTCGACTGCGGTGCGTTTTTTGACGGTTTTCGCGCCCTGTAGGGACGCCCCGTGGGGCGTCCATGTTGGACAGGTAAAACCAATCGGGACGCCCCACGGGTCGTCCCTACAAGCAGTTTTTGTCTTTAAAAAGATTTGAATAATTTGTACAGATTTGTTAGATTTCTACACGAAGTGTACCCCAATATTTCATTTTTCGTGAGCGAAAAATGATGTTGTTTTAGTCGACTTCGTCGAGTTATCGTTCGGCTTTGCCGACGCTTTTGCTCGTCAAAAGAAATCCTACAAATCTATCCAAATTTGACAGATTGTTTGGGTATTATTGAAAACATATTTTCGACCTTTTGGGACTTTTAGGATTTTTCGGAATAAAAAAGAATTCGTGTACTGTGTCCACATAATATTGCCGTCAATGATGATTTCCGATGATTGACGTCATCATTTACGCAGATTGATGAGTAAAATCTCCCGTTTTTTGCAAAAAATTGTTAATTTCCAAAATCGCAGAAAATTTTTCCATGGGGTAAGAGAGGTCAAAAAAGTTAAAGCGTTCATTATAAGCAAATTACAAAATTTCTTTTCTCGTCATTTTTCCATGGGTAACATGAAAATACATCAAAAAATATTTCGTAACTTTGCCACCGACAACATGATAACACACAAATAATACCCAAAAACGTTATGAAAAAGTTTTTAATTATTACTCTATTAGGCATAGTAGCGCAAAAGGCTTTGGCTCAATATACCGAGTCTGATGTGCCATCCACTTTGCTGTCTATTGATTCGTCTGGCTCCCCTGCCTATGTTTGGTCTTTGCTTGCAGAAAACAGTAATGTCACAATTGAAGACAGACAATACATTCAATACAGGAATATCTATTGGGATTATGCAAAGTATTGGGCAAATCCTAAAGTATACCGTTCCGAGTTAGCTGACACGATGTTGATACGTCAGGAAGATGGTATCGTCTATCGCTATGACTCGTCGTCTAAAACGGAGCTTGTCATCCTTAATTATAATCTGAACATTGGCGAAGAATTCGTTCGTCCGGAGGGAAAACGGTTGGTGGTAGAAGATAAGAAGATAGAGAACGATGTGACCACACTTTGGTTGCGTGACTTGGATACAGGTAAGGAAGATGTGTGGAAATCTGACCGCGGCTCTCAGACAACGGGTTATTTGTATGAAAACGAAATTCCCGAGCGAACCGTCACCCACTTGTTGAGCTATAATTTGTTTTATTTCCTTGACTGGAATACCGATGAAGTCGTACAATTCACATTCCAGCCCCGAATGCTGCAAACATATGAGGAAAAACAGGAGATAGAACCCCTTACCTATTATTTCGAGGGTGATTCTTTGTGCATCAAAGGACGTTATGACGTGTCAAGTATTCCATATTTGAAGAACCATATTGTCAGATGCATCAGGAATGGCCAGAACATTTACGTTGATTATGACGTAGGGTGGTATGATCCGAAATACTTAATTTATGGCTATTCTAGTTATGAATATGATATCAAAATAGGCGGTTTTACTCCTGGTGTTTATTACATCAATGGTAATATGGAACTGGAATGTAAAGGAGACTATCGCCCCTTCATCGAGGAAGGCAAGGTGTGGAAAGTGGGATATATGCCTGTTGTCGATGGAATTCCATTAGACCCTTACGCTACATGTGCTAATCTCTATTATTATTTTGACGGCGACACCATCATTGATGGTAGAAAATGTAAGAAGATGATGTGTCAAAATGTGCCAAGAGAAGAGTACAAGGACAGGGTATCAGAAGGTGTTCAGTATATAGGTGCATATTATGAACAAGACAGACAGGTTTTCTTCATCAAAGAACACATGAACACATGGGAAAAGCTGTATGACTTCGCTCTCAACGTAGGTGATTCGCTCGACAGGTGGGCCCCGTTGTGTGCATGTGTTGTTAAGGAAAAGCGGATGGGTGGCATGGACTGCTTCAAAGGTCGCAACTGGATCATCACAGTGTCATTTGTTGATTGGAATGAGGAAATAGATAATGTTTGGATGGAAGGTGTGGGTAGCAAGTTTTCCCCTCGCTTCGATTTAATGACCCCAGATTGGAGTACAATACCAACTAGGCTTATGTCTTGTACCGTCGGCGACGAAGTCATCTACTACAATCCTGACATCATCGACGGCGTGAATCCGCCTGACGAAGAGACAAAGAAGCGCATCGACTTCACGCATGTTCCGAAACCACGCCCGAAGGCTCCACAAAATGAAGCAGAGGCGGACGGCGACCAACTCAGCGGCGAATACACCCTGCGTCTGCTCGACCTCAATCTCGGCAACATGAGCGACACCTACGACGTCACCATCACCGACGATGTAGGCGAGGTGGTCTATCAGAAGACCGTCCGCACAGCCGACGTGCTTGCCCTCAACATCGACATCAGCGAGTGGGCAGCGCCCTCGTACACCATCAACGTCGAGAACGACTACGAGCAGTACGTCGGCACCTTCGAACTGACACCGACTGGCATCGAGGAAAAATACCAAGAACAAAGTACAAAGAACAACGATGTTTATGACCTGCAGGGCCGCCGTCTCACCCGTGAACCAGATAAAGGCATGTTCATCAAGGATGGCCGCAAATATCTGAAGCGGTAAATCCATAAACCTGACATCATTCTCATTCTGCGTGGCGACGGCACCGGTGGGCGCCGCCGCTTTTTTTCCGTCTTTCCCCCTTCACGCGCGCGTACGTATATAAATATAGTTCCCGTCCGTTCCCATTTTCTCCCATCCGTTCCCATAGTTTTCCCCCTCCCTTTTCCGCGCCTTTTCCCC
>R23__coassemble_1037_pt1 | contig 14862 bp, 10 predicted proteins | sample R23__metabat2_high_PE_006 | metagenome-assembled genome bin R23
GATTAATAACAATGTTTTCTTCATGATAATAGAGTTTTAGGGGTTTCTTTTTGCAAATATACTGATAAACAGCGAAACTGCAAAACAAAATCCGAATTTTGAGCGAGATTTTGGTAGTGTGAATTTTGGATTGACATGTAGGGACGACCCGTGGGGCGTCCATGATGGACAGGGAAAAACCAATCGGGACGCCCCACGGGTCGTCCCTACAGGGGGCCTCAAAACCGCCTAAAAATACGCCCAAAAACGCACCGCAGTCGAAATAAATTTGCACTGCGGTGCGCCTATAGCCCGACCGCAGTCGAAATTTATTTGCACCGCAGTCGAAATTTTGAGGGTTTTTACAAGCCCGTGGAATGTGTCCGAGAAAGGCCCTCAGTTGTTTCATTTTCAAGAGTTTTCGGGGTTGAGCGCCTAAAAAAATGTAAAAATCTTTTGAAAATGATGATTTTTCCGTAAATTTGCACTCCAATGCATCAATTTTTTGTTTTTGCAACGAACTACCATTAACTAACTTTTTGTTTCATTTTAATTACAAATGCTTATGAAGCGATTTACTACACTCGTTCTCACAGCCGTGCTCGCGCTGTGCGGAACAACTGCATTCGCCCAGAACTCCTACACGATTCTGTCGGAGATTGATTTGGTGAATGGCGACTTCTCGGCTGACACGCCCGTCGATCGTCTCGTACGCACCTATGCCAAGGACTTGCAAGATGACGGTAAGGGCGCTGGCGGTGCTGAGATGTACGGTATGCAGCCCGTGACCGGATGGACAGCCTCGCGTCCGACCGACAACATCAAGGCAGACCCCAGCGCTGTAGGCGGCGACGCAGCAGCAGCCGGTGTCTATCCCTACTTGGTCGAAGACCCCGATGCTGAAGTTGAACAGCGTCCAGGCCTCGGCGGCAACTACTTCCCGCCCTACACCAGCAGCGAAGTCAGCGGCAACTGCCTCGGCTTCACCGCCGTGTGGAACCAGAGCGTGCAGTACACACAGGAAGTCTCGCTGTCCGCAGGTGCTTACATGATCATCATGAAGTACATCAACGTGGGTTCAGGCACAGGCATGGGCAAGAACCACTTCGGCTTCATCGTCAGCGACAGCGAGAGTTACATGTCGAAGAAGACCTCGTATCCCGTCGGTCTGATCTACGACGCCCCGTCCGACACCTACACTTATGAGTGGAGCACCGACACCATCCTCTTCCAGCTCGACGCAGCCAAGTCGGGTAACCTGAGCCTCGGCTTCACCATTGGCAACGTAGGTTCGGCCAGTACGCTTCACATGTTCGTTGACAACGTGAAGGTCTATAAGATTGACCCCAACGACCTCATCCGCGACGAAATCAACGCCAAGAAGGAAGAACTGCTCCGTCTCATCGAGATCGGCACAGCCTACGGCGTTGACACCAGCGCCTCGCAGGCTGTCTATGACAACCCCCATGCTTCGATGCAGGATGTGCTCGACGCCATCGAGAACCAGAAGGCCATCAACGAATCGGGTACGACCGACTTCTCGGAATACTTCATCCAGAACCCGCACTTCACGATGGACGATCCTGTCGACAGCCAGATTTACACCTATGCCCGCGACATGGACGGACAGAACGGTGGATCGGGCGTCGCAGGTTGGGGTATCGCCGAAGGCGGTTCGATGCGCTTCGGTTCGCAGCACATTACGGGCTGGAACACCTTCAACGAAACCGACAACAAGTGGCGCAGCCCGAGCCTGGGCGACGGACCGCTCGACGGCCGTGCTTCGGGTATCTTCGAAGTAGGAAGCTCTCACTGGCTCGGCGGTTCTGCTTATCTGCCCCCGACAACCATGTCCGACGGCTCGACCGAAGGTAAGGTGCTCGGTATGGTAGGTTGCTGGGGCAACAAGATTCAGTACACACAGTACGTGACCATCCCTGCCGGTAAGTACATCCTCTCCATCAGCTACTACAACTCGGGCGGTACAGTCTCCATTCCTAAGAACCTCATCGGCTTCATCGCCGACGACGGCACGGAATACCTCTGCACCAACAAGACCTTCCCCGTAGGACGTTGGTCGACCGAGGAAATCGAGTTCGAACTGGCTGAAGAGACCAGCGGTAACTTCTCCATGGGTTACGAGACCGTGGGCGGTTCGGGTGGTATGCCTCACTTCTTCATCGACGGTATCTCCCTCATCTACATCGGCACAGGCGTCAACGTATCGCTCGAAGCCCTGAAGGCTGCTGTCCGCAACGCCAAACATGTGATGGACAACAACGAGTTCTACACCGGTCTGAGAGACCAACTCCAGAGTGCTGTCAATGCAGGTCAGGCGCTCATCGACAACAGCAGCTCTGACAACGAGGCCAACAAGGCTGCCACAGCTGCCATCGCCAACCTGATGCCAGACGTGCAGGCCAGCATCGACGCTTACACTCGCCTCGACAAGTTCTTCAACTCGGAAGAAGGTGCCTTCTACCAGGCTCTCAACGTCAAATATACCGACGCTGTCTTGTATCCGAACATGACCAATCAATTGGGTCAGAAGGCTGAAACTATTGACAGTTGGTTGAGATACTACGAAGCATCCACGGAAGAAATTGATGCTACCATCAATGGCTTCACAGACCTCGTGCGCGATGCTTTGACACAAGACTGGGAGAATTACAAGGTTTCTGGTAATCCTGAAACTCCTATCAACATCTCTGACCTCTTCACGACACTGGGCGCTACCTACAGCACCAGCGCCGTATCGGGTACATCAGTGCCTGACAAGCAGTGGAACTATGGTTCGGCTTCGAACTTCAAGACTCAGTACGGTACGATGGAAGTATGGAACCAGAGCCCGTTCGAAGTGAAGCAGACGCTGGAGGGTCAGCCTGCCGGTACTTACACTGTCCGCACCGTCGGATTCTACCGCTTTGCTGACAATGCAACGAATGCTTCCGAATACACTTCTGAAGCCCAATACGCTTATGTATTCGCCGGCAACGACAAGACTCCGTTGGTCAACACCGCATTGATTTCTAGGAGCGAGGCTGTCGACGAAAACTGGGCTGAGGTAGCAGAAGGTGCGGGCGTCTATGTCCCCAACAACCAGCTCGCTGCCTACAACTTGTTCACCGATCCGGTATTCTTTGAGCAGCGTAAGGTATCGGCCAAGGCTGTCCTCACGGAAGAGGGCGACCTCACCTTCGGTGTTTGTGCCGACCAGATGCAGAATAACTGCTGGGTTGTTTGGTACTCGTTCGAAGTGTTCTACAGCAACACGACCGCTGCCGACCTGAACGACGAACTCGCCGCACTCATGGAACGTACGCTCGACATGATGGACACCGACTGCATCAATGTCGAAGACACTTACACTCATCTGAGTGATGCCTACAACGCAGGTTCAGACGCACGCTCTGGCATGGGTGACCGCGTAGCAGCCATCAACCAGCTGAAGGCTGCCCTTGCTGAAGGTGAAGAGACCCTTGCTGCATTGGAAGACCTGAAGAACGAGGCCAAAATCTTCGACGGATTCACCACCAAGTATTCTTATGACTCGACGTCTCAGGATATCTTCGATCTGCTCGACGAGGTACTCGCCAACACTCCTTACTTTACCAGCAAGTCCGACATTACGACAAAGAAGGACGAACTGCGTCCGGCATGGGAAAGGTATGTGCTTGGTCAGGCAATGACCGGTGCAACCGAAGACGAGCCTGTTGACATCACGGGCATCATCCTCAACAACGACTTCGATCCAGAGCTCCGTTTCAAATACTGGACTGCCGACGATGGTATCGGTACCAACGTAGGCTATCAGGACAATGCCGAGTACAAGAATGAAGCAGGCGAAACAGTCGTTTCGCACTTCATGGAGGCTTGGGTAGCTTCTGCCAACGGCCCGCTGAGAGACGGCAAGATGATGCAGACCATTCCTCTGCTAGAAGCAGGTTACTACCAGCTCTCCGTCGATGCCTTTGCTGTCAACCAGGGCGGAATGCCCGATGAGGGTTTGAAGGGTATCTACCTCTGGGCTTACGATGGCGCAAACAAGTTTGTCAAGTCCATCACCGTGGCCGACGACAACGAGACCGTCGCCAAGAACTTCACTGTTGACATCGTCGTCGACGACGCGACATTTGTGAATATCGGTATCAGCATCGCTCAGACCAATGCCAACTGGTTCGTGGCCGATAACTTCACCCTGAAGTATGTCGGAACGACACCTCCTGTCGGCATCGCCGACGTAGTCGAAGTCGGCGCCGAGAACGTGAAGGACATCTTCACCCTCAGCGGCGTCAAGACCAACCATCTGCAGAAGGGCATCAACATCGTGGTTGACCAGAACGGCAAGACCCGCAAGGTATTTGTCAAGTAAACGTCACCCCGACACATCACCAGAAGGGCGCAGGAGCAAGGCTTCTGCGCCCTTTGTTTTCGGACGATGAAAAGGGTCGAAAAACGCACCGCAGTCGAAATTTATTTCGTCCACAGTGCGCCTATAGCCGCACCGCAGTGTAAATTTATTTCGACTGCGGTGCGTTTTTTGAGGCAATTTGGACCTTCGGAAAGTGCGATTTTCATTGCCTTTCCGCTCGCTCAATCCATCAATTCTTCCCGTTCGGGAAAAGGCGGAATCAGATTTTCACCCTTTTTGCGCTCACTTACACAGAATTTTCGTATCTTTGCAAACAGGAAACAATGAACAACCGACCATGACAACATTCACACAACTGGCGATGCCCATCTTCGAGCAGGCCATCCGCGACTATCACGTCCACGACAATGTCGACCAGCCCATCCAGAACCCCTATGCCGACGGCACCATCGAAAACCGCCTGTACCTGAAGTGCTGGATTGACACCGTACAGTGGCACTTCGAGGACCTCATCCGCGACCCGCAGATCGACCCCGAGGCTGGCATGGTGCTCAAGCGCCGCATCGACAAGAGCAACCAGGACCGCACCGACCTGGTCGAGCAAATCGACAGTTACTTCCGCGACTGCTACAAGGACGTGCAGGTGCTGCCCACGGCGACCATCAACACCGAAAGTCCCGCCTGGGCTATCGACCGACTGAGCATCCTCGCCCTGAAAATCTGGCACATGCAGGAACAGGTGGACCGCTCCGACGCCTCGGACGAACACCGTGCGAAGTGCCAGGCGAAACTCGACGTACTGCTCGAACAGCAGGTGGACCTCTCGACGGCCATCGACCAACTGCTCGCCGACATCGAGGCCGGACGCAAGTACATGAAGGTCTATCGCCAAATGAAGATGTACAACGACCCGAGCACCAACCCCGTGCTTTACAAGAAATAGGAGTACCCGACAACGGAAATGAAACGACTGCTCATCATACGCCTCTCGGCCATGGGCGACGTGGCGCTGACCGTGCCCGTGGTTGACAGCCTGGCACGTCAGAACGCCGACCTGCGCATCACCGTGCTGACCAAACAGCAGAACGTGCCGCTGTTCGACTGGATGCCCGCCAACGTCGAGGTCATGGGCATCGACACGGCGAAAGTGAAGGGCGTGACAGGACTCGAACGCCTCTATCAGCAGTTGCGCAAACGCCGTTTCGACTATGTGGCCGACCTGCACGACGTGCTGCGCACCAAGTATTTGCGCACACGGTTCCGCATCGGAGGCACCCGTGTGGCCGTCATCGACAAAGGACGCAAGCAGAAGAAGGCGCTCACGGGCCACGGCATGGACATGGCACCGCTGCAGCCCGTCACCGACCGCTATGCCGACGTGCTGCACAGCCTCGGCATCGACTTCACGCTCAGTTTCGACCGCGCCTTCGACCCACGCATGGAGAATTTCCAGCCCGTCGAGCGTCGCATCGGACGCAAGCCACAGGGCGACCGCTGGGTGGGCATCGCTCCCTTTGCAGCCCACGAAGGCAAGATTTATCCCCTTGCCCAGATGCATCGTGTGGCCGAACTGCTGGCCGAGAAGGGCTGCCGCATCTTCCTCTTCGGCGCAGGTCAAAAAGAGCGCGGCGTGCTCGAAAGTTGGCAGACGATGAACATCGTCAGCACCTGCGGCGTGCTGGGCGGCCTGCACAACGAGATGCTGCTCATGTCGCGTCTCGACTGCATGATAGCCATGGATTCGGCCAACATGCACATCGCCTCGCTTGTCGGTACGCCTGTCGTCAGCATCTGGGGCGCCACGCATCCGAAGGCAGGATTCACGCCCTGGCAGCAGCCGGCCGACCGCATCGTCCAGCGCGACGACCTCGCCTGCCGCCCCTGCTCGGTCTATGGCAACAAACCTTGTCAGTTCGGCGACCTGCGCTGCATGGCCATCACGCCTGAGAGCATTGTTGAACGTGTGTTGAAAGTATTATGAGTATCAGAAAGTCTCTCTTTTCATCTATCATCGCTTTTTTCTGCAACATGGCGCTGGCGTACGTGGCGTACGGCCTCTGCCGTGTGGCATTTGTGCTGGAGAACTGGAAAACCTACGCTGACTCGCTGTCCGAAAACTCCTTCTCCGACCTGCTGACGGGTGCGTGGATGTTCGACACGTCGGCCATTCTCTATACCAACATGCTCTACGTCGTGCTCATGCTTTTTCCGCAGCATTGGAAAGAGCGCGACGCCTGGCAGACGGTGGCAAAGTGGGTCTTTGTCGTCGTCAATGGGCTGTGCGTGGTCATGAACCTCGTCGATGCCGTCTATTTCCAATACACCGGTCGAAGGACCACGGTGACGGTGTTCAACGAGTTCAGCAACGAGCAGAACCTGGGCGGCATCGTCGGCGTAGAACTGCTGAACCACTGGTACCTCGTGCTGGCTGGAGTGCTCATCATCGCGATGTTGTGGGTGCTGTATGTCCGTCCGAAAGGCCGTCCGAAGACGCACCCCTTGTGGGCCTACTACCTGCTGCACCTCGTTGTCTTCGTGGCCTACGTTCCGCTGAGCGTGTTTGGCATGCGTGGCGGTGCGACGACAGCCGTGCGTCCCATCACCATCAGCAACGCCAACCAGTATGTAAACAAGCCTGTCGAGGCGGCCATCGTACTGAATACGCCTTTCTCGCTCATTCGCACCATCAACAAGAAGGTGTTTGAGGAACCGTCATACTTCAGCGACCCTGCCGAACTGGCACAGGTCTATACCCCCGTGCATGTGCCGTCTGATTCGCTGACGTTGAGACGGAAAAACGTCGTGGTGCTCATCGTCGAGAGTTTCGGCAGAGAGTATATCGGCGCGTACAACGAAACGCTCGAAGGCGGAAACTACCGCGGTTACACACCCTTTGTCGATTCGCTCTATCAGGACTGCCTCTCGTTCGACTATACGTTCTGCAACGGCCGCAAGAGCATTGACGGCATGCCGTCCATCCTGTCGAGCATCCCGATGTTCGTCGAGCCGTTCTTCCTCACACCCGCCTCGCTTAATGACGTGAGCGGACTGGCCCGCGAGTTGGGCAACAGCGGCTACTACTCCGCGTTCTTCCATGGTGCCGAGAACGGTTCGATGGGTTTCCAGGCCTTTGCCCGTACGACGGGTTTCAACGACTACTTCGGCCGCACGGAGTTTGATGCCGACCCGCGTTTCGACGGCGACGCCGACTTCGACGGCACGTGGGCCATCTGGGACGAACCTTTCCTGCAGTTCTTCGCCCTGAAGATGTCGGAGTTTAAGGAGCCCTTCGTCAGCGCTGTGTTCACCGCATCGAGCCACCATCCCTACGTCATCCCCGACAAGTACAAGGAGCAGTTTCCCGAGGAGGGCGGTCAGACCATCCACAAGTGCATCCGCTACACCGACATGTCGCTGCGCCGCTTCTTCGAGACGGCACGCCGACAGCCATGGTTCGAGAACACCATCTTTGTGTTCACGAGCGACCACACCAACCAGACCTGTCACAAGGAGTACCAGACCGACCTCGGCTTCTTCGGTGCGCCCATCCTCTTCTACGACCCGTCGGGCGAGATGCCGCGTGGACGCCGTCACGCCGTGGCCCAGCAGATCGACATCATGCCCAGCGTGCTCAGTTGGCTGGGCTACGACCGTCCCTACGTCGCTTTCGGCTGCGACCTCTTCACGACTCCCGACGAAGAGACCTGGGCGGTGCAGTATGTCGGCGGCGAGGTCTATCAGTACGTCAAGGGCGACTATGTCCTCCAGATCGACGGCGACCGTGTCAAGGCCGTCTATAACTACAAAGACGACTGGTTCCTCACCCATAACCTCATCGGTACGGTGCCCGAGCAGGACCAGATGGAACGTGAACTCAAGGCCATCATCCAGCAATACATGCACCGCATGAACAACAACGAACTGAAACCATGATTTTCGTCCGCGATAAAGGCCGCATGTGCAACAACATCCTGCAGTATGCCCACGTTTACGCCTGGGGACGTGAACACGGGCGCAGCACCATGTCCATGCGCTTTGCCTACAAGTACCAGTACTTCCGCATTTGCCACACGGCCTGGCACAATTTCTTTGCCTATGTCATGGCGAAGACCCTTGCCAAGTTGCACCTGCTGCCTGTCATCACCTTCGAGCCTGACGACTGCAACGCTGCCGAACTCGAACAGCAGATGCTGCGTCACCGAAATGCCATTGTCGAGGGCTGGCATGTGCGTTTCTACGACCTTTTCCTCAAGTACAAGCAGGACATCCTGCACCTGTTTGCGTTCGACGACGGCATCGAGGCTGCCGTGCGTCGAACGATGACCGCGGCCTGTCCGCAACCCACCGTCACCCTCGGACTGCACATCCGTCGTGGCGACTATGCCCGTTTCTATGGCGGACGCTATTTCTACAGCGACGAGCAATATGCCAGTCTGGTCGAGCAGTTCGCCGCCTTGTTCCCCGGCAAGTTGCTCACGGTCTTCGTCTGCGGCAACGACCCCAACCTCGACCGCGACTATTATCAGAAGCGTCTGCCCGGGGTCCGCTTCTGTTTCCCCGACGGCAACCCTGCCGAGGACCTCTGCCTGCTCAGCCAGTGCGACTGGCTCATCGGCGCACCTTCGACCTTCACCCTCGTCGCAGCCATGTATCACGACCGCCCACTCTATTGGGTGGAAGATGCGAAGACGCCCGTGACGCTCGACCTTTTTGACCATTTCGACCATTTGTTCAGGCAAATAAGTAAATATAATTCCTTTGCCATCATGGACCCCCCCCGGGTCGTCCCTACTTCCGCCTCTTCGGCACGACCGGTGGGGCGTCCATCATTGTCGTGCGGTGTTTGTAAAAAACATTTCTTTTTTGCGCAAATCACCCCTCCAAAATACGTCAAAAAACGCACCGCAGTCGAAATAAATTTACACTGCGGTACGCCTATAGTCGCACCGCAGTGCATTTTTAGTTGCACTGCGGTGCAAATTTTTCGTTAGGTAACAGGTTGGAAATGTGAGGCGTTATTTGCCGCGAATCCGTTGACGCAGAGGCTGATACAGCCATCTGACGACATAACTGCACGCCAGGCTCACGGCGAGTAGCAGCAGGAAGATGAGCAGCGGATAGCGTGGCGAATAGATGAACGTGTGGAACAGGTGGGCGTAGAAGAAGGCGTGAATCAGCCAGATGTTGGTCGAATGACGGCCGAAGTAGCGGCAGACGGCCTCGAACCATGCGCTGCGTCTCAGACAGACGAACAGGCTGATGTAGATGACAGCGAACAAGGCGTTGGGCAGGCTGCTGGAACCCATCGTCATCTTCAGCAGTATGAAGACGATGAGCAGAAGGACGCCCCACATATTTCGTGCCACGAAGGGGCGTTGTTTCAGTTTTTCAAACAGACGGAAACGGGCGAAGATGGCGCCTACGTAGAAGGCGGGCAGGAGGACGAAGAGGGCCGTCACGGTGCGCAGACTGTCCACGGCCAGACCTGGAAGACCTTCGAGGCGTGTGCGCAGAAGGTAGTTGCCGACATAGACGACGAAGGTCACGAGCAGGAGCCAGAGGTTGGTGCGAAGGCTGCGCGAGTGGACGAACCGCATGAAGGGCGCCGACAGGAGCGTGAACACGGCGTAGGGCAGCAGAAACCACCACGCGCCGTTGTAGGTCGAGGTCCAGGCAATGGTGCTGAGTGCGAGGGTGGGCAGGTCCTGGGGATAGTCTTCGGGCCGAATCACGCATGCCAGCGGAATGAACAGCAGAAAGACAATCCAGAAATTGGCGTAGAGCGAAAGGACGCGTCGGCCGTTGTGCATCTGGGGCGACTGTTCGTAGGTGCGCGACAGTCCGTAGCCTCCGAGGAAAAGGTAGATGGGCACGCAACAGGCGGCGACACGGCTGAAGGCATAGACGATGGGCTTGCCGTTCCAGAAGGGGATGAGCCAGTCGCACTCGGCGGTGACGGTGTCGAGGTCGCTGAACAGGTGGAGCGCCAGCATGAGCAGGATGGCAATGCCTTTCAGTTGGAGTGATTCGTCGCGGGACATGGGGTTTTTATCACGGAAAAACACGGAAACAAACTGAAGCACACGGAAAATTTCAGTGTTTTTCCGAGTCTTTCGGTGTTTTTCCGATGTTATAGTATCGTTCGACAACTTCGCGCATGGCGTCGACCTCTTCCTCGTCGTCGCCATGGCTGACGACCACGATGAGCGGGTCGAGGGCGAATTTGGTGCGCTGCTGCTCGATGATGCGTGCCAGTTCGTCGCCCTCGTAGTGTCCCATCTGCGTGATGCCGATGAAGGGCAGGGCGTGGCAGGCGTAGTAGAGTTCGGACTCTTGCCCGACGATGAACAACGGCTGGCCCTCGGCCAGGTTGGCGTTGATGTAGTTCATCAGCGAGTCGAGTTGGGCGGCATGCTGTTCGGTGACGTAGGCATTGAGCAGCGGACTCTGCGTCTGGCAGGTGTCCTCCGTGCGCCAGTTTTCCTCCCAATGGGCACGGCTGACCATGCGCCAGAGTGCCGCTGCGGCCACGATGAGGTAGCCGACCAGGAGCGCCGTTTTCATGCGACGGTCCTTGCTCAGTACCTGTGCACCCAGCGTGGCTGGGAAAATCATCAGCCCCGCTGTCCACTGGAAGATGTGGTCGATGCCCAGGTCGCTGCCGAAGGGGAAGGCGAGCGTGGCCAGTGTGGCCAGGAGGATGAAGAATTTAGGAGTTGAAGGAGTGAAGGGAGTGACAGGCTTCAGGGCTGGCCAGCAGAGGAGCATGCACGAAGCCAGCAGCGTGAGGCGGATGTTGTTGGTCAGCACCAGTACGGCATAGCCGACGGCAAGAAGCAGGAGGACAGGTATCTGCACAGGACGTTTCCAACGTGCGGAACGTACGAACACAAACCACATGGCTGCTACCGCCACCATCTGCAGCAAGAGGTTGAGCAGTGTCTTGAAATAGACAGCGAAGAGGCTGCCGCCCGTATGCGACGGAGCCGTGTTGCCGCCGCTGAAGATGCCAAACGCATCGGCGACGCATTCGAAGAAATAAGGCGTGTGTCCCAAACTGGGCATGAGCACACCCAGTACCAGACCTACGCCGACAGCCACGCCGCCCAGCCACACGGCGGCCTCGGTGAGCGCCATGCGCCATTTGCCTTGGACGTAGCCGTGGAAGAAAAAGACAACGACCAGGCTGATCCAGGAGGCATTCACCAGACGTGCAAAGAAGGCGATGCCCCAAATCACACCGGCGGCAAAGACCCACCAGCCCCACTTCTGGCTCTGCCAACCGCGCACCGAACACCAGATGGCCATGGCGCACAGCAAGAAGGACAGCGTGTTGTGGTGAAACGTGATGATGACGGGAGGAAAGAGGAAAGAGAGCAGCACCGCAGCGATGGCCCAACGACGGCTCAGCCACGGACGGGCTGCGAGCCAGAGGAAGAAGATGGCGCCTGTCAGCATCAAGGCCTCGAACATGCGGAACACCAGCAGACCACCTGCGCCGATGCCCTGCTCAATCAGACCTCCCGCAAAACCTGTGAGGTAGTACAGATGGTTGTAAATCAGTGCGTCGGGGTGGCTGAAGAAGTTCTGATAATACGTGTGGCAGAAGCCCAGGTCGATGTGGTCGATGCCGTGGAGGCTCATCACGCAGCGATAAGCGAGACCTGCCACGAAGTATGGCAGGATGGCGAGCATGCCGTTCTGTCGGAGTGTTCGTTTCATGCCGTTATTCGTATAACTGTATCACTTTGCCGTCGACGACGCGGAAACGCTCGTTGAACTCTTCACGGGTACGCTTCCAGCGGTTGTGCGTCCAGAGCCAGAGTTCGGGCTGACGACGGATGGTCTCTTCGAGCATGCGGTGATAAATGTCTGTGGCCTCAAACTCGCCCAACTGCTCTGGAGTGCTGGTGATGAGGCGGAACTCAGCCTCGTAGTAACCACGGCGCAGGCGACGCACCTCCAGGAAGAAGATGGCTTGGTGGTTCTTGCGGGCGATGCGCTCGGTGCCCGTCATGACAGGCGTGTCATGGTTGAGAAAGTCGCACCAGTGGTGGATGTTGTTCCAGTGGGGCACTTGGTCGCCGATGTAACCGAAGACGGTCGGTGTGCCCGAGCGCTTGTACTCGACGGTCTTGCGCAGAATGTCGGCCACGGGAATGCACTCGGCTCCCCAGCGCTGGCGAAGACGTAGGAAAAGACGGTCGAACGTAGGGTTCTCCAGCACATGGTAGAGTTGGCCGCAATGTGCCTCTTTCGTCACCCAAAGCGGCAGCGAAGTGACCCATTCCCAGTTGAAGATATGTCCGAGATAGACGGCGCACGACTGCCCGTTGTGCACACATTCATCGACCAGTTCCGTACCCTTGAAAGTCAGGTGACGGCGCATCTGTTCCTCGCTCATGGTCATCGTCTTGACTGCCTCGGCGAAGTAGTCGCACAGGCAGTGGTAGAAGCGGCGTTCGATGGTGCGCAGTTCCGTCTCGCTCTTCTCGGGGAAGGACGTGGCGAGGTTCTTGCGGACAATCTTTTTGCGGTAGCCCAGCATCTTGTAGAGTATGAGGTAGATGAGATCGCTCAGCACATAATGGACGCAGAAAGGCAGGAGCGAAAGCAGGTACCATGTGGCGTAGAGAAGTCGGTAAATCATGGCTGCAAAGGTAAGAAAAAAAAACATAAACTGTTTTTTTTATCATGATTTTCTTTGCTCTTTGTTCCTTTTTTACCTTGAAATGTCGACGCTATCACATATTTCTTTGTTGACGCGAAATGCAGATGATATCTTTATTGAATGTTGAAATAGGAATATAATCTCTCGATGACTCTGCGTCCTTGATCGAATTGTTGACGATTTACTGGTAAAGTTGCATAATTTGATGATAGAAGTGGGAGTAATTCAAATGGTCATCGAAATCGCGTTTAGCCTGTCTGCCTAATTGAATTCGTAGCCCAGCATTGCTGATAAGGCGGCGCATAGCCTGAGCCAATTCGTTAGCATTACCAGGTTGAACGAGAAGTCCATTCTTTTCATTTTTTATATATTCGCGTTGACCACCGTTATCTGTGGTAATGACGGGGCGGCCTTGTGACATATACTCCAGTGGGGAAAGCGGACAACCTTCTTGAACGGTCGAAGGCAACAAACCAAAATCGGCAGCTGTGGTATAAGGCAGTACGGGGTGGCGAAATCCAGCCATAATGACGAGCGATTCGATGTTGTACTCTGTGCAGAGCCGTTTTAGATGGTTAGTGTATTCATTGCTGCCGCGACCAATAAGAACGAGGCGGAAATTCAGATTATTAAGTAGTCTTGTGGCTTCCATAAGTATGTCCAGTCCTTTCTCTGGGTCGAGACGCCCATGATACATAGCAATAATAGTGTCGTCTGCAATACTGAACTCTTGCCTTATCGGTGCAGGCAAAACAGGAATGGGTGGGGCGACGATGCTCGTATGTACGATGTGAAGTTTCTTAGGGTCTATGCTAGGGTGGGTGCTAAGAAATATCTGCTCTGACAAATGAGAATCAAAGCATATGGCATCTATTTGGCGGTAAAGCCAGCGGTAAGTGAGACTATTCTTCCCTTTTCGAGTAAGATGGCGGCACATGACTACTCGCACGTCCTTCCGACCGCTTATTTTGCGGGCATAGGTGGCGGTGAAGGCATCTTTGAAATTGTGAGCGTGGACGGTGGCGCTCTTGCCTGCTTTTTTTAGAATACGGCTCATGTATAGGGCGCTTGTCATGTCAAGTACACCCTTGAGGGGTAGTGAGTGGACGTCAATGTCGAGTGTGTGAAACTTCTGTATGATGTCTGCAATGGGCCGGCAGAATATGCAGACCTGCCATCCTTCTGCTTTTTGCCTTTGTGCCAGGTCGTAGACATACTGCTCTCCGCCACCCCACTCGTGGTTGGAAACGATGTGGAAAACTTGTCGCATAAGATGTTTCTTGTTTGTTGGAAAATTAGTATTTTACCCTCTACTTCTTAAGTGATGCGATGTGACGCAAGTAAAGGGTCACTTTTTGAATGTTGTTTCAATCAGTGAAATTAGGTTCATCAGCCTCAATTCCTGTTTTTCCAGTTGGTTGATGAGTCTTTGGAGTGTTTTTTCTGAAACCTTTTTTTTGTTTAATAGGGGAGGCGTACAATTCTCATCAGGATTAGATGGAATGAACATAGGCGGATTGCCTCTTAATAGCCATTCAGCGGAGATTTGAGGATAGGTTTCTAAGAATGTGATGAGTAACAGGGACGATATGCCGCGCTTGCCATTGAGTATGTTCCCGAAAGTCCCAGCATCGGTTCCGATTTCCCGACTCATTTCAGCCTTCGTTTTTCCGCACTGCAGGCGGAAAATGTCAATACGGTTGATTACGTCATTTTCAGTCATTATCTGCCTAATTTTATTGTTTCTTAGTTTTTTTGCAGGAAGAAGACGTGCAACGGCAGATAATTTTATGTAATTAATATATTTTAACAGGCAAAATGAATATTATTATATTCAAAA